>ERZ836760.756-NODE-756-length-44072-cov-81.303110_pt1 | contig 44072 bp, 60 predicted proteins | sample MGYA00519941_ERZ836760 | MGnify/ENA primary metagenome ERZ836760 (study PRJEB31850, sample SAMEA3708807) | human gut metagenome | biome: human gut; feature: human-associated habitat; material: faeces | place: China | collected 2014 ... | reverse complement strand
TGCCGCCAAACAGGGCGGCAGGGCTGGTGGGGTCGGTGCTCTGGTAGATGCTGCCCACCTGGTATAGGTTGTCCAGCCGTTTTTTGTCTGCGGCGCTCATCAGGCCTGCCGCGCTCTGGGTGGCTGCGCTGTAGGTGTGGTCAGTAAAAACGGCGTTGGCCGGTACATCCTTGCCCAGCGAGTAAGTGCAGGCCACCGGCTTGCCGCCGCTGATGTATACCGGTTTCGTCGCGCTGCCCGCTGTTGCGGTATCGAGTTTGACGGCACTGTTGGCCGAGCCGCCAGCAGAACCGGAACCGGCATAGTTGTGGGTGTGGCTCTTGGCTGCAAACACAACATCCGCCTTGCCCTTGATATACGCCCACAGGGCGCTCATAGGCCTGCGGTGGTAAGTGGTCGTTGTGTCTCCGCCGCCGACATACTGGCTCACATAGTAGTCCGCATCCTGCGGGGTGGCGCTGCCCGTGCTCAGCGTGTTGATGAGTGCGCTCAGATCGTGGGTGTGGGTCGTGTTGCTCTTTTGGGACAGAGCGTTGGAGACCTCGGTCTTATCGGCCTTTTTCTCCAGCGCATCACCGGTCGCTTTTGCGTCTGCAGGCGCACCCTCGGTGGACAGCGTCTTATCGGTGCTTACGATGGCGGCGGCACGCTTGGCGGCATCTTCTGATTTTTTCTGTGCAGACTCTGCTCCGGTCTGGTGTTCCTGCGCAGTATTTGCAAACGCTTTCGCATTTTTTTCGCTCTCCGCCGCTTTTGACGTGCTGCCTGCGGCAGCAGCAGCTTTCTGAACAGCCGTGCTGGCGGCATCGGTGGCCATTTTGGTAGAAGCGGCCACATCGTCCAGCGCCCCCGCGCGGGCATTGGAGATGTCCTGCAGGGCTGCAGTGTGGGCGGACTTGGTTTCTTTTACCGCATTGCTTTTTGCGGTGCTGATGTCATCCAGACCGGCCTGTTTTTCTGCAGAAATCGCCTGCACCGCTTCCGTCTTGGCAGCAAGAGTATCGGTCTTGGCCCGCTCTGCGGCGGTGGCGCTTTCAGCAGCTTCCTGCGCTTTGGTGGTGGAGGTCTCTGCAAACCGCTCCACATACTCCATGCCCTGGGCGATATCCTCGCGCACCTCGATGCCGAGGATGGCCGTGCGAATTCCGTTGATGATTTCCTTGAAGGTTTTTGTCAAAGGTTCTTCACCTCCGTGCGTACATCATAAATGGTGTCTTTTTCAAAGTTAAAGGTGTCCCACAGCCATGCGCTGCCCATGTATGCGGTGAGGTTGTAGTTGTAGGGGTTGCACACTGCGGTCAGGGTGACAAGGGCACTGTGCTCCTTGCGCTGCATGGAAACGGTGCAGAACCCGCGCCAGAAGTACGCATCTTTTTTGAAGCGGAACCGCACCCACTGCCCCTGCAGCAGGGCTTCCAGCTCTTTTTGCAAAACGTCCAACTGGTCTTTGGGCCGCAGGCAGGTGGTCTGCACCGTGATCTGGCGCTTTGAGTAGTGCAGCTTGCCATCCAGCGCCCGGCTCAGATCCAGCGGGTGGCCCGCGCCGGGAACGTTCACCAGCATGGAGAGTGTTTCCGCCTTACCCACCTGCGGGTAGCCATTATTGATCAGCAGACCAAAGCGTTCCAGCAGGGAGACGGTGCCGCCGCCCTGCAAAATGAGCACGTCGTTGAAGCGTCTGCTTTCGCGGGCGATCTGCTCGATTGCCTTATAATTGGCCAAAGCATTCACCTCCTCACGGCGCGCATACCACGCTGATGCTTACCTCCGCCGTGATATCGCCGGGAGTGAGCTCCACCGAGAACTGACCTTCCCGGCGCTGATCAGGTGTGCGGGAAAAGTAAAATTCCAGCCACCGGCCCTGCAAGGCGTTTTCCAGACCGCTGCGGATGGTCTCCCACTGCTCTTTTGGTCGCAGGCAGACGAAGCTCAGCGGAACGGTGCGCCGTTTGAAATGCACCTTGCTGTCCACCGCCTGCGTAAAATCCAGAACCATATCGTAGCCGGGCGGGTACTCCTGCAGGCTTTCCACGGTGGGGGCATTGATCTGCCTGCCCTCTTTTTTGAGCCACAGGCCGAAGGCGGAGCGCAGAGAAATAAAGTTTTCGCCCTGCTGCACCAGCACGTCATTCAGACGCGGTTTTTTGGCCGCTGCGGCTTCCAGTGCGGCATAGTCTTTCAAGAGTAACTCACCTCGCTCCCATCGTCTGCGGTCTGCACCGGCGCAGGCTCTTCTACAGCTGCGGGGCTGTAGGTGAGGGTCTGGCCGTCCCACACATAGTCCGCACCACCGTTGGCAGTCTCCGGAAATTCATCAAAAAGCACTTCGTTGAACGGCAGCGGGTCTGGAATCACGCTTTCATGCGCCCACCCGCCCTCATAAAGCCTGCCGTCCGAACAAATTTTACACTTGAACTTGTAACCGTCTTTTTTCATAAGCCCTCACATAAAGCCGTATAGCTCTATCGGAATACACACAGAATCATTGCCAACCCATCCGTCTTTTACCGGCGACTCCAGATCGATAAAGGTCGCAGCCGTGCCCAAACCGGTGGTATAGAAAGACGTGCGTTCCTTCCCAGATCCGAATATAATGCCTGAGGTTTTCACCGTGACATCTCTGCGATGAACCGTGTTCCACGGGTACACCATCGAGTAAGTTTTGCCATTGACCGGAAGCACTACTGACACAGGGCCTGCACCGCCTCCGCTCGCAAACCATGTCGAACCTTTTTTGCTTTCAAAGGTGATGAGCACCGCGGAATAGCTGCTCAGGTCAAGCGTAAGAGTGGTCGCCGATATAGAAATCAGATTTTTTCCCCACGAATAAATAGGCTCTTTGTTTTTGATCCCGTGGAAAGTGATTGCGCCGCTGCTGATGGAGCAGCTTCCCGCTCCGTCGGTGATGGAGATGCTCTTTGCCGTGATGTTGACCATGCTGCTGCCCGAAAGCACTTTCACTCCGCTGTTGGTGATCTGCACCTTTTTGTCCGGTAGGCTCTCATGCCCCACGATCAGTCCAGAGGACGCATCAAACGAGAGGAAGTTTGTCGCCGTTTTGGCAGCATCGGCCACGGCAGCGTCGTTGGACTTTTTATAAGCGTTCAGGTTTTTCAGCAGGGCTTCGGTAGAATTGGCACTGGTGGCGGCCTGCTCTTCCAGAAGGTTCGTGCGACCCATGTTTGCGGCCTGTCGGTCGGTGAGGGTGCGGCGGGTCATGCCGAAGGAATACTCTTTTTTGTCCGGATGGTCGAACGGCTCCACGAGCTTTGTGCACAGCATGATTGCATCCACCCCGTGCGGGGCACTGATGATATGGGCATAGCTGGCAAACGTGAGCCGGTCGAGGATGCTGCCATCTTCGGTCTGTCCGTACCCGGCATCCACCAGGTCTACAGCTTTTACGGTATAGCTGGTGACCATCGCATAATTCTGCTGCAGGTCCTGCACGCCAGCGGCAAAGGTGTCGTTGTCGCTGTCCGTATCCTGCTCCCTGATCTTGGAGATGATGCCGAACTTTGCGGCAGCGGCATCGTTCTGGATCCAGCCCTCTTCGAGGTTGTAGCTCCACCCGGCCGGCAGATACTTTGCCACGGTAGCCGCGTCGGTGTCCATGATGCCGTAGCGTTCCTCGTGGTCTTCGTCCGAGTCGTGGGAGTGGTCTTTCCACCACATGAGCTTGTAGTACCACTTCGTTTTTTTCACGGTGTGCTTGTTGCCCACCGGGTAGATGCGGGTGAAAAGGTCGTTTGTGTCGGTTTTTTCGGTCAGATCCAGAAGGTTCACACCATACTCGATGTTCTGGTTCACCTGCCGCTTCACTTCCACCGCCTGATCGCAGTAGTTGAGCACGTTGTTGCCTGTGGCGGCATTGAAGGTGCAGTAGGCGTAACCGCCAAAGACCTTCAGCACCAGCTTGTCGATGATATCCCAAATGCTGCCGTAGTCCTCGCCCACGCCATATTTGTCCGCGTCGCCAAAGTGCACCTGCAGGTCACCCAGCGCGGCAGTGATGGTGCCCAGCTCAAAACGCTTCATTTGGTCTTGCACCTGCTCGTTGTGGGCATCCACAAGGTGCTGCAGGAACTGCTTTAACGTGCCCTCGTAGTTGAAGGGTGTCACGCAGGAATCGTTGAAAAAGCTCAGCGCACCCTCGCAGTAGATCACGCGGCGGTTGTACCAGTCCGCTTCGTGGTTCAGGATGCGCCCGCGCCAGATTTCCTTGCCGTCCTGCTTTGCCACCACCACGGTGGACATTTTCTGCAGCATGCTATACTGTGGGTGGTCCCGGGGCATGGTAAAAACAAGGTTTCCGCCCTTGCTCACCTCGCGGGTAAGCTTGGGAGACAGCACCAGTGCCTGCGTGTTGCCGGGGCGGTAGATCAAAAGCTCAGCGTCCGGGTTGCCGAACGGGTAGCCGTAAATCTCATACATCTACATCAATTGCCCCTTTCGGATAAAATCTGCATCTGGCCCAGTTCCGCGTTCATGCCGGGGGCCATCTTGCCCACCAGCGTGCCGTCATCCAGTACAATCTGCTGGTTCGCCACGTCGGGAAGATACTGCTGTACCACCTCGGTAAGGCGGGCCATCTGCTCCTGCATTTTGGCCTGGTAGCCCAGCACAGCGCTGTTGTTCGGGTTGAAGGTGTAAGGGTCTGTGCGGTAGTCGTAGCCTGCAAAGGCCCGCTCGTTGCCGTACCAGTAGGCATCCTGCAGGTCTTTGTAGGACATGGCGGAGGAAACGGTATCTTTCTCCTTGTTTTTGGTCACAAGCTTGTAGATGCCGTAGCCCACCGCGCCCACGCCCAGCACCGCCAGCAGGATCATGCCGATCTCTGGTACGGAAATGCCCAGCGCCGCAAGGCCGCTTCCGGCTGCTCCCGTTGCGGCTGTGCCGGCTGCTCCCGTGGCAGCCGCGGTGCCGCCGATGCCGAGGAGTTTGCCGATACCGGACAGAGCACTGGAACCCGCCAGCGCCTTGCTAAGCCCGCCAGAGATGTTGTTGGCCAGATGAATGCCCAGCTGCCAGGCGGTTTGAGCCAGAGTGCTGCTGCCATCCAGCAAGATCTTATTGATCTGCTGGATGATGGCAAGGCCCGCACTTTCGATCTGCTGCTTGGCAGAAGGAGCCAGACCGGCATACAGGGCAGAAAGTGCCCACTCGCCCACCGAAAGCCAGTCCTGCTTTTTTACGGCAGAAACCAGCGTATCAAAGGTACCCAGGATGCCTTTGTCCGCCTCGGTCTGAAATTCCTTCCACAGGCCCGAAAGACTGGACGCGGAAGCTTCCTTGATGCTTTTCGTTGTAGTCTCGGTGCCGTCCGCAGCAATGGTGGTGACCTTTTCGGCGGTCATCAGGGCACCGTTGACGATCTCGTTGAAGGTCTCGGTAGTGATTCGCTTCTGCTGCTCGGTACCATCGGCCAGCGTTTCCGTGACCGTTTTGGTGGAGGTCTGGATGCCATTCACAACGGCATCGGTGGTGGAAGTGACTGTAGTCACCACATCCCGCACCGTCTCCATGGTCTGTTTGACGGTCGTCTTGCCGTCGGCGGCAATGCTGGTGACGGTCTTGATGTCCTTCAGCACACCGCCCACCATCTGGCGGGAAGTCTCGGTGATGGTCTGAGTCTGCTGCTTCTTTCCGTTGGAAAGCTCCTCGTTCACGGTCTGGGTGGTGCGGGTGACTTTGCCCAGCACCTCGGTCACAGTGTCGGAGTAAGAGTTGACAACAGATGCAGCGGTCTTTGCGGCTGTGCCCGCTGCTTTCCCTGCACCGGCTGCCGCATTGCCAGACTTGGTATAGGCAGGAATGGCGATATCTGCCACAGCCTGAGCGCTGTTGGCAAGATCATCGTTGGCATCTGCCCAGGTGGCGGCCCAGTCGATCTTGCTGCTGCCCTTGGCGTTTTCTGCAATGGAAGCGCCTGCTGTGCCTAAAATAGAGCCGATGCCAACGGCACCTCCCTTGCCGGTCAGGCCATTGGTAAAGCTTTTGATCAGGTTTTTGCCCCACTGTACAGCCTGCGCGGGCAGGTTTTTGATCCAGTTCAGTGCACTGGAAAAGCCGCCCTTGAAGGCCTCCAGCAGGCTGCTGCCCATGCTCTTGATGCCATTGCCGATGCCTTTCAGGATGTTAGCACCAAGACTTACCCAGTTGATGGCCGAAATCACGGACAGGATTGCCTGAAAGATCTTCTTCCAGTTGGCCAGCAGAGACGGAAATGCCTGTACGATGCCAGCCGCCAGCTGCACGACGATGGAAATGCCCTCAGCCAAGATCTTCGGCATGTTATCGTTGATGATACCTGCCAGATTGATGATGATATCCGGTGCATAGGCGATCAGCTGTGGCAGGCCCGCGATCAGGCCGTTCAGCAGTTGGGTGATAAGATTCAGGCCAGCGTCCACAAAGCTGCCTGCGTTGGCGCGCAGCTGCTCGGTGAACACCAGCAGCTGAGGCAGGGCATTGGAGAAAAACTCTGGGATGCCCTCATCAAAACCACTGGCCAGCGAGTTGACCAGCTCTGTGCCGCTCTGCAGAAGCTGCGGCACCAGTGAATAGACCACCTCCGGGATGCTAGCCAGTACGTTGCCCACCATTGGCAGCAGGTTGTCCACCAGATAGGTCTTGGACGTCTCCACCAGCGCAGCCAGCGGAGCGGAGAGGTCTGCGCCTGTGGATAGGCTGGACAGCACGTTCTGGAACGCCGCACTCATGGCCGAAAAACTGCCGGTGAGGGTGGTGGTGGCTTCCTTCGCCGTGGTACCGGTGATATCCATTTCCTGCTGGATAACATGAATGGCGCTGTACATGTCGGCCAGGTTTCCCAGGTCGTAATGCACGCCGCTGATCTTTTCAGCGTCCTGCAGCAGGCGCTGCATTTCGGCCTGCGTGCCGCCGTAGCCCAGCTTGAGGTTGTCCAGCATGGTGTAGTTCTGCTTGGCAAAGCCCTGGTAGGCGTTCTGGATATCCTGCATATCTGTGCCCATCTTGTTGGCATTGTCGGCCATATCCACCATAGCCATGTTGGCCAGCTCGGCTGCAGCGTTGGTGTCGTGGCTCACGCTGGCCAGCAGGCTGGCCGCAAAACTGGTGGTCTGCTCCATGTAAGCGTTGGCGGAAAGACCAACGGTTTTATAGGCCTGTGCGGCGTAAGATTTCACCTTGTCGGCACTGTCCTTGAACAGTGTTTCCACGCCGCCCAGACTCTGCTGTAAAGCACCGCCAGAGGCAATGCTTTCGGCCAGAATTTTGCCGATGCCAGCGGCGCTGATCACCTTGGCAACAGCGCCTACAAGTTTTTTGCCCAGCAGCTGGCCTGCGGCATCACCGGCTTTGGAGCTTTCGCCGCCCAGCGCTTCGGTGATCTTGCCCTGGATGCCCTCGGCTGAGGGAACGATCTGCACATAGGCTTTTGCAAGCTCAATGCCATTTCCCATGCATTTCACCTCCTTTCTGCAGCACGAAGTGCCGCCTCAAATTCTTCCGGACTGTCAAAGCTCTGTACGGAGCTTTCCTCTTCGGGTGCTTCACTGCCCAGCAGGGCCTGGACGATGGACTTCGGCGGTTCCTCGGTGCTGCCCATGTACCGCTCCATCAGCCAGCGGATCGCGTGCAGGCTGTCTGCAATGGATGCCTGCAGCATCTGCTGCAACGTGTAGGGTTCGCCGTGCAGCAGCCGCAGGCTGCGGCTTTCCGGTGGAAGCCCGGCAGCCAGAGTGGCCGCCAGCCGCACGGGCAGGCCGCGCCAGTTCAGCACGTTGTAGTACTGGGCAAAATCGCAGATCAGGGCATCCTCATCCGCTGCGATCAGTTCGGCGAGGATGAGGAGTTTTTTCCGGGCTGGATAGAAACCATCAGTTCGATGATCTCACGCTCCACTGCAGTGGAGGGCACACGGCCTTCCGGGGTGCGCAGGTGGTCATACAGCTTTTTTTTACCCTCTTTACCCAGCAGCAGGGGGACCAGCCGGGAAATGGCAAGGGGGTTGCCCTCGTTCATTTCGTCCAGGGTGTCAACCAGTTCCATGTTGTCCAGGCTGGATTCCTCCATTTCGATCTCAAAGCCAGATTTGGTTTTTGCAGTGATCATGCCTGTACCTCCTTAGCGTCCTCAGTGGCGCTCTGGGCAGTTTCCTGCGGGCTGGCCGCAGCGCCCAAAATGTACTCGTAGTGGGTAAAGCCCGTAGTGTCCGCAATAGCGGTGAGGGTGGTCTGGTAACCCACGGCGCTGCTGCCAGAATAGACGATGTCGCCAACCGCGGTCACCGTAGCGCAGGGCAGTACGATGCGCTTTTTAGCGCCGCCCTTGAGCACCATATCCACCACATAGCAGCTGAAAGGCAGCTCGCTGGAACCGGCTTTGATGGTAATGCCGGTCTCCAGCGTGCCGGTCACGTTTTCATCACCGTAAACGGTCTTCAGCACTTCCGGATTCATGGCCTCGATCAGCGTGTACTGGAAGGTGTCGGGACGCTCGGTCATCAGGTTCAGCACCGTGTCACCGCCCCAGGCCGAAGTATTCTCGTTGGAAGGAGAGTTCGCGTTGGTCAGGCCGTCACTGGAAATGTAGCCCAGGGATTTGAAGGCTGCGTCAAGTTCGGTCTTGGCATCCGTGGGCAGAGCAGTGCCCAGCGGGGCGCGCCAGACTGCACCACCGACTTTGGGTTTTGCGGCGGTCACATTTTTTGCATCCATAAAATGCTCCTTTCTCATGTGTCGTAATAGGTAATGTCAAAAACAGCCTGATACCGGGGCAGTTTGCGGGTGGTATCAGGAAAGTTGTGTTCGGTGTTCAGCTCACATGCGGAAATTTCTGGCAGGGCATCGGCAGCCAGCATGGCCTGTACCACAAAATGGCTGAGCTGTGCTGCTGCATAGGTGCTGCTGCCGTAGGACTGCACCGCCAGCGTGGCCGTGTAAATGCCTTCGTCCGAGCTGTCACCGGTCTTTTCGAGGATACAAAAATTGCCGGAGGGCTTCTCCGGCATGGACATGTAGCAGGAAAAGGCATTTTCCCGCAGGTAGTTCAAGATAACTTCTTCGATCATTTCTTTCTCTGGTAGCTCCTCACTGTGATGACACGCCCATCTTTCAAGCGGCGCTTGTGCTCATGCACTGTTGCGCCGCTGCGGCTGCCGGAGACGGCTTTCAACAGGGTGTTGTTGGCAGAGTTATCGTCATAGGCTTTCTGGGAGATGGTCTCCACAACAGCCACGGCGCGGGTAGGGGCCACGTAGGATTCGTAACCATCGCCGCAGCGGTCCTTCACAGTGTCGGCGCGGTCCTTGAGCACCGCCTGCATCTCAGGGGAACGCAGCAGCGCCCGGATGCCGGGGCTGTTCAGCTCGATGCGGACCTTACCCATAGCGTTCCACCTTCACCTTTTTGTTCCAGTCCAGCGGCACAAGCTCTTCGATGTACTGCTGCACACCGCCATAGGTGTGCCATTTCTGGCCGAAGAACTCCACCGTAACGTCGTCCCAGCTGTGCGCGTCCCCCTTCGGGATGCACAACTCGTAGGCCAGATGGTGACCGTTCAGCTGCACTTCGTCCGCTATGGCAGCAGCATCTGCCGGTGTTACCAGCACATTTTCCACCGTGACCGGCATTTCGGTGTAAACCGGATCGTGAAAAGCGTCTTCATCGGTCTGGGTCTTTTCGTAAAGCGTGACGGGGATGCCCTTAATCCACGGCATAAGGCTCGATCACTCCCATCCGCTGGCGGCGCAGGCCCAACCGAGCCAGTTCCGATTTTTTGATGAACAGACCGCCGCCGGGCACCAGAAAGGAACCCGAAGCGGAGTAGCCGCCTGCAGCTTGGGTGAACTGGGTCAGGGGCTCCTGGTTCGTGCTGGTCATAAGGGTGCGGGCCACCACATCCACTGTGACGCTCTTGGCCACCATGGCAAGATCCGGGTCAGCCGCCACCAGCGCGGGCAGGTCTTTGCCCACCTTTTGGGCTTCCATGTTCAGACTGGCCGAGACCACCTCCAGCAAGGAGGAAGCCCTGACCTGCTCGGCAGAGGTCATGGGCCGCCACAGCGTGGTCATATCCTCAAGTGCTGCGTAGGTCATTTTCCGGCCACCGTTTTCTTTTTGGGTACGGCAGCGGGCTTTTCGGTTTTAACGGGTTCGGGCCTCTTGGCCGGTTCCCAGTCCCCGCCGGAAACGGCGCATTCCGTCTCGATCACTGCGCCGGTGCGTTTGTTGCGGTACAACATGGAAATGCCCTCCTTACTCTGCGGCCTTGATGTGGGCAAAGGCGGTGGGGTCCAGGATGCCCCAGCCGATGTATGCTTCGCCGCGCAGGTACACCTGATTGTGGCCCTTCAGATCGCCCAGCTCGGTGTCGTTGTCCGGGTTGCCATACTGGATCACTTCAATGGGGATCTCCTTTGCATAGCCCCACTTGAAGCAGTTCTCAAAGTCACCCACCAGAGCGCGGTCCAGACTGGAACCAGCGGACAGGTTGGAAGTGGATTCGACATGCAGGCCGTTCACCTCGCCGGGCTTTGCACCCCACGCCAGCTGCGGATACAGCTTTGCGCCGTCGGTGGTAGTCTGTGCAGCCAGTGCGCTCTTGAAACTGGGAGACAGCACCATGCCGGTCACGTCGCGCTCTGCGCCCTGCACCAGAGCAATGGCGGCTTCCACGTTGGCATCGGGCTTATCGCCGGTGGCAATGGTCACAGCCTGCGTGACCTTGCTGTCAAAGTGGTTGGTGCCGATCACGCCGGACGCCGTGCCGGTGCGCGGGTTGATGCCGTGGAAGGCCATCAGGTCCAGACCCTTGGCCACCTTCTTTGCAAAGCCGTCCGCAAAGGCACTGAGCACGTCCATCTGGGCATCCTCGGATGCATACAGGAACTCGTCGGACACGCGGGCGCCGTATTCGATCTTCAGCGGCACGATGGTGATCGGCTCCACGGTCAAGCCGCCCGTGCCCTTGGCACCGTTTTCGGCCACGATGTCCACCTCTTTGTCCAGAGTGAAGGTAAACTCTTTCTGGCCGTTGAAAGGAATAGGCGTTGCGCCGCACAGCTTTGCCAGTGCGGATGCGCCAGTGGTTTTCTGGATGAAGCCGGGGATCAGCTCTTCCGGGAACAGGGATCCTTTGCTCAAAATATTTGCCATGATGTTTTCTCCTTTAGTCGTTGTTCATCAGCTGGTTGGTAAAGGTGCGCAGGGCATCGCGCCTGCTGCCGCCGCTGGGGTCAGGGTCGCCGCGCAGAGGTGCGGGCGGGTTCTTGGGCTGGATCAGTTTCAGCAGGGCCTGCGCGTCCTTGCGGATGTCGGCCTCGTTGGAGCCGGTCAGACGCTGGGCCAGATCGAACGGGATGCCCACTTCATGGGCGATGCGGGTCTTGAGGGCATCCGTCTCGTAAGTCTGGATGCGGCTGTTCAGTTCCACAATCTGCCCCGCATAGTTCTCGTTCTGGGCCTTGATCTCGTTGTAGTCGGCATAGGGTGCAAGCCGCTGTTCAACGGCTGCGTCAAATGCTTCCTGCGTGGTAATAGGTTCAAATGCTTCTGCCATAGAAAAACTCCTTTCGTTCTGGCAAACAAAAAACAGGCCCGTGTGGCCTGTTAATAGCTGGTACGCTGGCGACGCTTTGCCTTGCCCTCGGCGCATTGCCAGTGGGCCAGGATCACGCTGTCCAGCAGTTCAATATGTCCGCCCTCGGTCAGTGAGCGGTAGCCAAAGCCGCCGTTGGAGCCGATGGCCCTCTTTTCACAGTTGGATGCTGCCTGCGTAAGGCCGGGCTGCCCGGCATGGCACAGGGATCTTGCAAACACTGCCTGCTCAAAAGCGGCATTGGCGGTGATGATCTGCTTGACCGTGGGCAGCACCGGTGCTTTGATACGGGCAGCCTTCATGGCGTCGGCCAGCAGCTGCTGCCCGCTGGCACCGTCCACCGCCACAGCGGCAAGGTCGGCTTTGGACAAAAAATCAAGGAGCCATCCGCTGCCTGTCCGGGTAGGGCGGCAGTCGATGGCTTCCACGAATATCTTGTTTTCTTTGGTCCGGCAGGCAACGGCCAGCGCACAGCTGGTGCCGTCGGTGCTGAACTTGATGCCGGCATAAAGCCTGCCGGTGAGCTTTGGCAGGGCGTCCACCTTCAGCTCGTCCCATTCGGTGCGGCTGATGGCAGATTTGAGGTTGTAGCGCAGCCACAGGCCCAGACGCTGGATGTTGAAGTCAATGGGATCGTCGCCGATCTCATCCGCAACGCTGCGCTCGGTAAAAATGGTGCCGAGACTTGGGTTCGTGCGGTACCATGCTTCCACGTCATGCGGGTCGGTCTGCTGTTCCACGCTCCACTCAGCCCAGCCGGTGTTCTGGGTATCACCCCGCAGCGCAGCGTTGCGCATTTTGAGGAATACCGTGCCGGAAGAGACCGGCGTAGGCGGTGTGCCGCAAAACAATGTTTGCGGGTTCTCGCTGTCTGTGACCACGTATTTCAGGGCACTGGCCTGATCGTCGGTGTATTCCTGCGCTTCGTCGATCACCAGCAGATCGAAACCTTCACCCAAACCGCCCTTGGAAGAGCGGGTGCGGAACTCGATGCGGCCCGCGCTATCTTCCAGCTGGATGTGCTCACGGCCCACCGCCTGAATGGATTTGTACGGGATCTTTGCTTTGTCCAGCAGATGGCACAGGCGCTCCCATGCTGCGCGTGAGGTGGTGGTGCGGTGCGCGGTGTGCAGGATGCTTTCGCCCTGCTTCAGGCCGTACAGCTCCCGGATGGCGGCGATTTCGTTCTTGCCGTTGCGGCGGGGCACTGCGTAGCCGAATTTGGTGTGCACCCAAAGATCATTCTCGTTGCGGGCAAGGATATCGTAGAGCAAAAGCTCCTGCCACTGCTGGGCCGTGCGCCCAGTGGTGTTGTACAGGTCAATTGCTTCTTGTCCGCACGTTTCGGTGTAGGGCAGCACGACAGCGGCGGTAGGCGTCTGGCGGCCCAGCCTGACATCAGCTGCCTGTTTTCGCGTCCGCGGCATGGTGGGCTGGGTTCCTCCTTCTAAGATGTTGACGACAAATCGAAAATATGATATAAAATAAATAGAGGTGCGCCTCCGCTATATGGTGGGGGCTCGACACCTCTATTTTTTTGCAATAAAACGCTGGACCATGAGCAATTCATCTTTGCAGATAACAAGAATATCTACGTCTTGAGTTGCACTGGCGGTCAGCCTTTTTCGGAGAACATCTTTCAGCAAATCAGCAGAAATTATATTTTGCCCATAGTTCAAAATAATGCCGCCGGGATTTTCTTGAATCTGCTTCAGACCATGCCGAACAGCGCTGTTCGCAGATTTTTCCGTGGAAGCTGTTTTTAAGTCCCACATCTTCCCATTCCAAATATAGTCCGGTGTCATGGCCTTATAGTTGTTTACTTCGTTCAACAGTACAATGTTGCCGCCCAGATGGTCGTGCAGCCATTGTGCTGTTTTTACTTCATCTGCATGGCGCACCATGTCATAGCCTGTATCATATGTGATAGAACCAACACCCGGTGAAGCCGTCCGCAAATATTCCGGGAGAACGCTCTGCATAGGAATATCGCCGGGAATATGGACTTTGTTAGGGAGTGGTGTTTCTGCAAGCTCCTTACGGGACTGAAGGACTTCCGGCTCCTCTGTCCACGTTTTATTCCACACGTTCTGCCGTCGGCCCTCGCCGGGGTCATATTCCACCCGGCAGCGGCAGCGCTCGTGGCGGCGGTAAACATCTTTCGGAACATGGGGGTAGTCGTATGTCCCGGCCAGAGCGCTACACCACTTACAGCAGCCGCTTTCGGCAATGCGGACGACGCGCGGCCTCAGACCGGCCCTGCCCTGAAAATCCACATTTGCCTTCAGGACATCGTCCACGGCCATGCGGGAAAAGGTGCGCACCGGCTCAGCCAGTGCCCATGCTGCATCCTCAAACCGTTCCGCTTCTGCCAGCTTGTTGAGCAGGCCGTTCACGCGGTCGGCATCCAGCACGGCACGCTGCGGCGCAATGCCGATCCGGGCCTGCCGGTTCAAAGCCTGCTGCGCAGCCGCAGCAGCGTCTGCGATCCTGGCATAGTCCTCCTCCAGCAGCGGGCGCACCACCCGATCGGCAATGTTCCAGTACAGCCTTCCGTCCGGCAGAATGTCAGCAGTCAGGTTGCGGCGGAAAGCGTCAGCCAGTGCGGAACCTACCAGCTCGGCATAGGCTGCAGCGGCAGTGTAGGTGTCAGCTTCCTGCTGCGCGTCGCCCAGCAAGGCCAGAAAGTCAGCTCGGATGCGTTCCAGCAGTTCCGGGGCAATGTCTTTTTCGTCCATGGGCACCTCAGTTCTCGGTGCGGATGCCGGTCAGATCCCGCAGATTTTCTTTGCCGAAGTAGCCGGGGATCACGGCGTTTATCTTGCCCACGGCATCACCGATGCCGGACAGCGTGGCGGCGTCCGGTTCAAACACCGGCTCCCACACAGGGCGGGTCAGGTAAAGCTGCTGGCGCTGGTAGGCAAAATCGTCCCGCACGCAGGCCGCAAGATACCCGACATTCAGGAAGCCGCTGCCGAAGGTGCGCTGCGCCTTGCGGGCTGCCAGACGCAGGGCCTCGTGGCTGGACTTGATGGCCTCGGCGCTGCTGGGATTGTCGGTAACAAAACCCAGATCATCCAGCGTCAGGCCGGTCTCGCCTGCAAACAGCGCTGCAAAGGTGCGCAGCTGTTCGGTATACGGGCTCATGCTCTGCTGGGTGAACTGGCCCACAACGGGCTTGTCGCCATCCTCGTCTTTGGTGATCTCCAAAAGGCTGGAAATGGTAGCCTTCCATTTGTCCAGCTGTTCGGCTTCATTGGATGTGCCCAGCACATACTTTTGCGGGAAGGAGTAAAACTCGGCGCTGATCTCGCTGCGCTTGAGGGTGCGCAGCGCGCCCTGCTGCAGGCCCATACAGGCGCGGGAAATACGACTGTGCCCAAACGGACGCTTTGCATCCGGGCGGTATACGATGGGCACCAGCAGCGGGGCAGGTGCGGAGTTCGTCACCCGATACGGTTTCTGGCCCTTGGGGTAGTACCATGTACTGCCCGCAGTGAAGTAGGCCTCCAGCATGGGCCGATCGCTGTCAGGGTCGCGCGCCAGAACTGCATAGCCCTCCCTCAGCAGGCCCGTCACTTCATCCATCACGCCGGTGGCGTTGCCGCCGTCAATGACCTGCAGGCGCGGAAAACCGTTTTCGGCCTGACTGATATACACAAAGCAGCAGCTGGAAATGAGGGCCGACAGCACTGCGCTGTCAAACAGCACATCCGCATTGTTCATGCAATAAATGGTGTTCAGGTCAAAATTATCGTCCCGGAACTCCCGCCAGAGCAAGCGGTCCGCCAGCGAATCCACGGCCTTGCCGCACCAGCCCAGCACCTCTGTGAAGGTGCGGAACTCTGGCGGTGTCACCATGCCGAAGTCCTTCACGGCGTTCTTCATTTCATAATATTTGTAGCGGGTCTGCACCCGCGCCCGCTTTTGCAGCAGGCGGCGGCGCAGGTATGCCATGCCTTTCAGGTCGCTCATAGGGCGGTGCTTTCTCCTTTCGCGAGAAAATATTCACAGTACGGTACGGGAAGGTCAGAGACCCCCCTGGGAGGGGGATATCCCCCCCTGTTGTGGTGAGGAAGGTTTGATATCTGCTGCCTTGCTCAATGGCCGCGGTAGGCCGTCCAGTCGGTGCTCAGCGGCAGAGCCAGCGGCGCGTCTGCATCCGCTTCGGCCTGCTTTTCTACCGGCGAAAACAACTTGTCGCTCTTCTGCCGGTTGCACCAGAAATGCGCCAGCTGAAGGTTGGCAAGGTCGCTGGGATGCCCGCCCTTGGCCACGGGAATGATGTGGTCGATGCACGGCGAAAGCGGATGCGGAAACTTGCAGCTGAAATCCACAGGTTTGCCGCAGATGCCGCACACGGTTTGTGTAGCATAGATCTTCTTTTTGTTGCGCTCAAAGGCCAGACGGTGCGTGCCGTCACGGTCTGGGCGCGTAACAGTCTTTGGCATATGCGGCTCCTTGGTCACGGCCTGCTGTGCACCATCGGGAAGGAGCCTTTGCAGGCAGGGGGACTTCTTCGGGGAGGGAGTGTTTTCAAAGCCCATGGGTGCTTTGCAGGCCCGGGGTATCAAAAAAGCCGCCCGGATGATCCGAACGGCAGGAGATTCGCGGTCAGTGCGCAGCTGCCCGCAGCGGCAGCTTACTGGGCCGGATGGGATAGAGCCCGCTTGGCTGTATGCTGCCACGCACTGAGGATGATGCTACAATGACCTATATTTATCCAATGACCCCGCCGGGGTGCAGACCCTGACTGATCCACAGGATAGCAAAGAATTGCCCAGCTGGTACATTCAGGCTGTTGGTCGATAGATGTGTGTTCCCCTGTCGCAGCCGGGCAATACAAAAGCCGCCGGGTGGTGGATGTGTGGTCCATCTCCCTGCGGCTTTCGACAGTTTACATTGTACCACGCCGAATCGGTGCGAAACAGTGCAAAACAGTGCTTTTACTGGCTTCTTCCGGAATTTTCAGCGCCATCACCGCAGCTTTGTGCCGACGGTATACGCGGCTCAGGTCCATTGGTAGGAGATAGGCAATGGTCTCCCAATGCTCACCACGGACGTACCGTCGGTAAAGGATCTCGTAATCCGTGAAATCTGGAATCTGATCCAACACAGCTTTTACGCTCTGCATCACCGCAGCGCACTGTTCCGCTGCCTGGGCAGCTTCCAGCTGGGCGGCCTCGATGCGCTCCACCGCGCGGGCCAAAGCCTGCCCATCTCCTGTGCCGCCGGGCATAGAAGAAAGCACCTGTGTTACCCGTGTGGCGGCAGTACGCTGCTGTTCCACTTCGTCCAACTTAATCTGTTCCCAACGCTCAGCCTTGCGGTAAAGCCGCAGCCATTGCTTCTTTTCTTCATAGGTCATTGGGCATCACTCCTATCCGTTACCGCCCAGCCGGGCGGCCTTTACTCAGGTAGCTGCGCAAGTGAACCGCTGCAGCATTTTGTCAAATTCCAGCCCGGCATTGCCCACACGGCCCTCTTTGTTCTTGGTCAGGCGGCTAAAATATGTATCCCCGTCAGCAGACAGCAGCAGGATGGCGTCTGCATCCTGCTCGATCTGGCCGGATTCGCGCAGATCGGCGTTGGAAGGTTCTGCCCGTGCAGCGTTGCGGTTCAGCTGGGCCAGCGCCACCACAAGGATGCCGGTGGTCTGGGCCAGCTCATGCAGCGCAATGGAGATCTCCGTGATAGCCGTGTAGCGGTCGCTTCCTCCACGCTCATGGATCAGCTGCAAATAGTCCACGAAAATGATATCTGCTTTCATGCGGAGGGCCTGCGCCTTGACCCACGCCACGCCCTTGCCCGCCGCAGAGCGGATGAACAGCGGCCAGCGCTTCATATCGGCCAGCCGGTCAAGTTCGTTCATGGACAGCGTTTTATTTTTGACCGCCGAAAGAGGCGCGTACAGCTGGTTTGCGATCAGGCGGGCTTCCAGTGTGGCCGGGTCGGTCTCAAGGCTGAAATAACACACCCGCTTGCCCTGCTTTGCCATGCCTGCTGCCAGCTGAAGGCTCAGAGCCGTTTTGCCTGCACTGGGTCTGCCGCCGATCACGAAATAGTTGCCGGGGACGAGGTGTAGGTTTTCGTCCAGCTTGGACAGGCCGGTGCGGATGTACTTGGGTTTCTCGTCCAAATGCCGGATGTAATCGTCCAGCAGATCGCCCACGCTCTGGAAGTCGCCCTTCTCGGTGTGGGTGTCCAGCGCCTGCCCCATCTGCTGGTACAGGTCCGGCAGGTCGGCAAAGGCGGTCGCGGCATCTGCGGCCCGGAGTGCAAGGCTCTGGAACCGGCCTTTTGCAGCGTTCTCCAGGATGATGCGCGTCCACTCTTCCACCCGGTCACGGGTCAGCCGGATGCACTCGCTCTCGCAGGCTCCCACGCAGTCGATCAATGGCTGTTTCTGGTTCGGATAGCGTGCCACGATCTGGAGAATATCCAGCTGGCCGTTCTTGATCCAGAACCCCTGCACGGCGGCAAAAGCGGGCTGCAGTTCAGGCCGGAAGTGCTCAATGCTGAGTTCCGGCAGGGAATACGGCGCAAGCTGATCGTTCAGCAGCAGCGCGCCGATCAATACGCTTTGCACGTCCATCACAAGTCCTCCCATGTGCGCCCGCCATACGGGCCTGCAGGCTGTGCGGCAGTCTGGCCCCATTCTTTCCGGTTCCGCAGCCAGTTGCGCGCCGCCGCTTTCCAGTCTTTCATTCTGGCTTTGCCTACCAGCCAGCCGTTGGCCGTGTACCGGTCAATGAACTTTTCGGCTTCGGTCTGGGCTGATGCAGACGGGAGACCCTTCTCCCGGAAATACGCCCTGACCTCTTCCACCTTGGGCGGTGAAAACCGAGTTGCGGACGGTCCTTTATTCTCGCTTTTATTATTATTTTCTTTCTTGCCTGCACTTTTTGCAGGGGTAGAACTGCATTTTTTGCAGGGGTCAGGCTGCACTTTTTGCATGGGTGCATTTTCTTCATGGTTGCAATTTTTGCGGCCATCATCCACAGCAGAACACGCCGCCGGACGCAGAGCGGAATACCTGTTTGTGATTCTGCCGTTTACCGGCTCAGACCACTTACAAAGCAGCCCATCATCCACCAGTTCGTTCAGAATATCAACCACGGCCCGCTCGCTCAGCTTGAAATAATCCGTGATGTAGCGGGTGGAGCCATAAAAACAGGACTGTTCATCCTGCGAAAAGCCCCAGATCAGGGCATAGATCAGGAGTTTGTTGCCTTTGAGGTTGTAGTCTGTCACCATCCACGGCTGCACCACAACATATCCGTCTGTTCTCATCCTGTTTGCCTTTCTCTATTAAAACGGCAGGTCGTCGCTGTCGTCGATCACTGCAAAATCGTTGCTCTCGGAATGCTCCGGCGCGGGCTCACTGGGCCGATATCCCGCCGGAGGCGCCTCGCCGCCCTCGTCCACCGGCTTGCCGGTGCCCTTGGAGCCTGCAAAGTTGATAGTATCAGCCACCACGGCAACGGATGTGCGATTGTTGCCGTTCTTGTCCTGATAGTTGTTGGTCTGGAGTCGTCCCTGAATAGCGATCAGGCTGCCCTTCTGGAAGTAGCGGCACACAAATTCAGCCTGCTGCCGCCATGCTACGATATCCACAAAATCAGCCTGACGCTGCTCGCCGGGATTTGCAAAGTTACGGTCACAGGCAATGCGGAAACGGCAGACATTAACGCCCGCCGGGGTGGTGCGGAGTTCAGGATCCGCCACAAGGCGGCCCATGATTGCGATAACATTAAGCATTGAGATAGTCCTTTCCAACAGCGTCCATCCACGCAGCGTGTGCGCCGGGGCCGTTCTGTTCCTCATATTTTGCCTGCGCAACGGCTTTCAGGGTCTGGGCGCAGGCGGCATTGTGGTGCGGGCTCATACCCGGCTCATTGTGGTGCTGGTGACACAGCCAGACCTTGAGACCGTGCCGCTCAGAGAAGCTGCGCAGCGGTCCGTTGAGGATGTGGTGCTCCTCCAGCCCGCGGGTGGTCTTGACGGCGTACCAGCGGCGGCAGATATAGCACTCCTTTTCTGCCTGTATGATGCTTTTGGCCATTATGGTTTCTTCCATTCCTGCCAATAGGCAGTTACCATGGGATCATTCACGCCCATCTCAGCAAGGCGGTCAAAGATCCCGTCAATCAGATTCTTCATTTCACCGGTAGTAAAGGTGGAGCTGCCCTGTGTGCACTTGACCGTGCAGCGGTTGTTGTCGAGGATTTCTACAACGTACACCAAGCGATAGCACCGGCGCAGGATCTCCAGCGCACCCGCCGGGACTTCCAGAAAATCCACCTTCGCGCCGTATTTCTGCAGCATGTCCAGATAGCACTCTTCCGGGGTCACGCCGCCGGTGCGCCCGGCGTTGTAGGCATCAGCCATGATGGTGAGCAGCGACCACATGAGACGGTTTTGCTGGGTGCTGCGGCCTTTGCGTTCCGGCTCCACGGTCAGGGTCAGGCGCAGGGGTTGCCCGTGGGCTAAATCGTCCAGACGCTGCAGAAGCTGGGTTTCCACAAATTCCGCAGAGCTTTCCACCTGCACCCGCCGGGCAGCAGGGTCATACACCACCGGCAGGCGGCCAATTACTTTTCCCATGTGATCTTGCGGCCGTCTTTATCGACAAACTGCACGCTGATGATCTCACCGGTGTCCGGGTGACGCAGAAATTTATCTACTGTCAGCACCGTGGCCAGCCTATAGCCCGCCAGCTGCGGCGGGTCGTTGAGTTTACGCCCCGGCTTCTGCACCCCGACAATGGGCACCTGGTCCGCACGCAGCACAATGGATGGAAGTGCCATCACATCGCTGCCGATGCCCCAAAGCTCTGCCGCTGCCACGAAGCTGGTCTCTTCTTTCCAGCGTTCCGGACTGCCCGGGTGCTTGCCCTCCAGCGCGCCTGCATCTCTGAAACAATAGTCCTTCATGTACGGGTTGAACACACCCACAGCGCACCAGAGACGCCCATCTGCAGAATAGCGGCGCTGTGCCCAGCCCAGAGAGCCAAAGGTTTCATTCAGGACGCTGCGCACGGCGTCCGGCTTCGGCATTACGAAAAGTTTTACTGCATCCTTCGAGATCTCCCGCACGATCACCACGGCTTCAGAGGGGTGCATCTGGCGCGGTTTGGGACATTCCAAGGGAAACTGTACCACCTGCGCCGCCGGGTGCTCCTGCGCGCTCTGTGCGGCCTTGCGGCGGGGTGTTGTTGATTTGGTTGTTGCCATATAGGTCAACTCCTTCCTGTGTTCTACACTGGCAGCGGCTTTTGTTTTACCTCCTGCCGCCATTGGAGGGCACGGTCAGCTCAGACCGTTCAGGACGGGGACGCTGCTTTCCCCGCCCACATAGGTGGGAAGCTTGCCATCCCACAGTGCATCTACGCCGGTGATGCGGTAGTATTCCAGCAGATTGCTGTCCAGACTGTCGGTCAGAGCATCGTTGGCCTCGGCCTTTTTCTGAGCGGCATACAACTCAGCATCCGCAGCCACCTTGGATTTTTCGGCCTCAGCCTTTGCGGCGATCAGATCCGCGTCCGCCGTTGCCTGCGCTTCCACGCGGCGCTTTTCGGCATCGGTCTCGGCCTTTTCTTTTTCCTGCTGGGCCTTCACCTTTGCTTCAACGGCATCCGTAAAGGTATCCGTGAAATCGAAATTCGTGATGCTGATGTAAGAGAGGTCGATGTTGTACTGTGCCAAAACACTGCGCAGCTGCGCGTCCATCTGTTCTGCCACGGCATCCCGGTTGGAAATCAGACTGCTGGCATCATAGTGTGCTACAACTGCCTTGACCACCTCCGGGACACGGGGCAGGATCAGAACATCCTCGTACTTGCGGCCCACCTCTTTGTAGATGGTCATGGCATTGGCCTGATTGATCCGGTAGCCCACCGTCACGCTGGTGGCCACTTCCTGAATGTCGGAACTGAACGCCGAGAGGTCGATGCTGACCTCCTGCACCCGGTTATCCATCTTGACAATGGACTGCCACGGTGCCTTTACCACAACGCCTGCGTCCTTGGTGCCGTTTTCGACCTTGCCAAAGGTGGTCACAATGCCGGTGTAGCCGGTCGGCACGAACGAGACACAGGAAATAACGATCAAAACAACGGCCAAAGCGCCAGGAATCATGGCAGCGGCCTTATATTCGGATCGGAACAGGCAGAACGCTGCCAGCAGGGCCAGAATACCAAAAATAAAAAAGATCATAGGTTCCTCACTTCCACATAGCTGTTATGTATTCGGTCAGGGCTACAGGGAGGAGGACGGGGAAAATTGGGTGGATGCATCACACGTCCACCTCCTCGATTTTCATCGACATAATGCGATAGGTTGCAATAAAATAGCTGCTTGACAGGTGGGATAAAGCAACAATGGCTTGGAGAAGGTAGCGTTCCTCCGATGTACAGTTGTTGCTGTCATACGGTGTGTGCACCCTGCCCAGCTGCGCGGCAGCGGCATCGTCCAACAGAAAGCCAACGGTGCGCTCCACCGTTTCATCTGTAAAATTTCCATCTATGACACCGTATACACGAGTCATTTCATACGAAACGGTTACTTTTTTCATAGCTCATCCTCCAAACGTGTGATCTCATAGATCGAGTTATACAGGTAGTGCCGCCCGCCGCGTAGGTATTCCAGATGCTGCAGCAGCATTTCCAGGGCGTACAGCGCAGGCGGCGGGTCTTTGCCCTTCAGGTGAAAACCCAGCCAGTGGATCAGCTCGCCGTACTGGCTCCTGTCGATGCGCAGGGCAACGGTGGACGGAAAGGTGTGCCCGTGATCGTCGGCAGCATAGTAACTCACACCCACATATTGCAGAGAGCCGGAGTTCGTGGTATACTGAGGGTGCAATTTCTTTGTATTGGGCTTGTCCGTGGTGGTGCACGGGCAGGCTCTTTCTTTTTGGTCGGTCATAGGTTGAACACCCCGCGCATAAAATCCGCTTCCTTATCCATAAAGGAAATAGCATTTCCGGCCTTGCCTGAAACGGTGTCCAGAAAATTCTGCTTTACAGCTTTAGCCACTTCATCAGCGAGGGCGAGTGCAAGCACATTTCGCAACGGTGCAGGCGCATTTTTGGGGATCGTCGATGCCACTGTGCTTGCCAGCGCAAAACTCAGTGTCTCTGCAATATCAGAGCGCTGAACCCCCTCAGGGGCAACAACATCGACCATGATGTTTGATTGTTTCCGTTCAATCACAATTTTCATGCTTTTCCTCATTTTCTCATGCACCCCGCCGGACATTTTCTTTCTGGCTCTCGTCCACGGTCAGACTGTGGCACTGCTTCTCTGCGCTGCGCTTGTAGTTCTCACCGGTGGAAAACAGCCCGCTCACGCTCAGCAGCAGGCCGAACCCCAGCGCGAGCAGCACCCACGGTGCAGCCTTGACGGCCTCGGCTACCTCCCAGCCACCCCGCATGATAAGCAGATGGACAATGCCGGCGTTGATCCAGACACAGATTCGTGCGGCACCAACACCCATCAAAAAGGCAGCACCCCAGATTTTAAGATTCTTTCTCATTATCCTCGTCCTCCTCGTTTACCACTCGGCTTGCCAGATCGGCAGCCTTCGTCATTACACGGATCAGCCATGCTTCGGGGTCTGCGCTATTTGCAGCCAGAGCGGCCACCAGCGCAGTGCAAAGATTTGTTGCATCTATTCCGATGCAGGTTGTCTCAACCTCCGGGTTTCCATCGTCACCATACTGCACACGCAGGTACGGCTTGACCTTGCCGGTCAGGCTGCCCTCCTCGCTGGTCGTGATCTTCATACTGCACCATCCTTTCATGCTCCAAAGCTTATCAGCCTGTTCGACTTGGCCGGATTCTTTTTGGCTCTCTTGGCCTGAATGGCCCACGGTTTGATAAAATAGCCATATATTTCATCAGGCGAAATGTTCAAAAGTTCGCCGATCGCAACAATTTCATCCACTGGAAAGGGCGCTTTCCCGTTCAGCCGGTTACTTAATGTTGCCGGGCTATACCCATTCAGCCTGCGGGATATTGCCGCCGCAAGCTCTTTCTGGTTGTATCCTTTGCGCTCCATCAGCTGCTGCAGCTCAATGTAAGGTTTAATCAGCATCGTGCTCTCCCCTTTCGTTTAATCCGGGTTGAAGGTTTGAAAGCGGCCATCCTTGCCGTTTTTGAAATCTTGCAGCGCTTTGATCTCCTCCGGGGTGAGCCCGGTGTCCTCATACTGGCCGAGTCGCTGCACCAGTTCTTCCTTCTTGGCGGTGCTCCAATAGCCGGTTTTGATGCCGCTGCACCGCTGGGCCGTCAGTCGTTCCATGTGCCGTCCTCCATTTCAAGCTCCCATTCGTCACAGATGGTCCTGCACACCGGCTTAGGAAAACCGATCAGATCCTCACCCTTGGCGGCTGCCAGCAGCGCGTCACCGTTGAGGAGGCAAATACCGCCGCCCTCCCACAGATCTGATGCCCGGCCATTGTACGGCAGGCCGCGCAGCCTGCCTTCCTCGTTGACGATCAGGTTGATGCCGTCCACCGGCTCCCGTGCCCACGATGCGCCCAGACAGCTGGGCGTTACCTCGATAGGGCCGTCCACCAGCTCCTGCAGCGTTTCCAGCTTGATGCTGTCCCCGTCATCACAGGCCACAAGCCTGCACGGCCCATCCGCCGGGATGAAAATAATATAACGTTCCATGATGTATCTCCTTGTTTGTTCCTCTCTCCTGCGGTAAAATAAATAAAAACGGAAGGAGGTGATAAAATGATTGATTTTGATAATGTGGTTCTGTCGAAAATAGATTTGCTGTACTTAAAAACGGCGAAAGAATCAGATGCTATCTGGCTTGAGCCAGAAAAGGCGGCATGCCTTTTGGAGCTTGGATTCATCGAACCATACTTACGCCATGGTGGAACACACCACTTTTCAATTACTCAGGATGGACGGCTGTTTCTGAATTACCAGGAACACCAAGAACAAATTGATGATCGTGAGCAGCGCAAGTGGAAAAAAGAAAACTATCGAGAGTGGATTGGAATTGCAATCTCAGCAGCAATGTCGTTTGCGGCTTTGATCATTTCTTGGTTAGCGCTAAAACACTCATAATAAGCGCAGTTCCCTGCATAATAGTTGGTACAAAATACAGCCACCATGGTGGCTTGTGCGTACACATGTAATGAAAAATGGTCCAGCGTTCCGGTTCCAGCGGTTCGCTGGGCTTTTTGCTTTCCATGGGGTTCACCTCCTTGTAATCACCTTATTTTCGCTGTAAAATGATTCTGGAAAGGAGGTGATACGATGGAAGATATCGAATTAAAAACTTTTCCGAGCTCCAATATTGAAGCGCTTGCCCTTCTGTACGTCCAGAATCAGGATTTGAAGGGTAAAACCCCGGCTGAGATTCATACGATGTATCAGGATGCACTGTATGAAATCAAGCTGGATTTGCGAGAAAAGCGGAACAATGGTTATTTCAAAGATCACCGTTGAGAACTTTATAAACTTTACACATGACATCTGTAAGGCTTACTAAAGTATCCGCATCTGCGTTCAAGGACTTCTCAGCGAGCAGCTGCAACTGCTTGTTGAGAAGTTCTTCGTTTTTTTCGTCTTTGTTTTCCATAGGGTTCACCTCCTTGTGCACACCTCGTTTCTGCGGTAAAATAAAGAAATCAGGAAGGAAGTGCAAAAATGGAAAATGTCGTAAAAGTTGTAAATGGAATCATAAACTGGCTGTGGAATCGTGAAAACGTTACACTTTTGATTGCAATTGCAGGTTTCGGAATGTCTCTGTACAACTTTTTTCGGGCGCTGTGGGATAAACGATGCTTGTTCCTGGTTGACTATGTAAGCCATTACTGCTGTTTATCCAAAAGCGGAAAATATGCGGAACCTATGTTTCGCTTTAATTTTGTAAATCTGTCCTCTGCTCCGCTGACCGTCGTGCGGATGTTCTTGCTGGTTGATGGTAAGAAATATGAGTTTTTGTTCCCGGAACAGCAGGTTTATCAAATGACTCGCCGCCAAAAGGGCGAAACGATTCAGACCGGAGAAGTTAAATCTCAGAAATTACCCTTTCGAGTAGAAGGAAAGGGCGCTCTTGGCGGCTATTTTGCGGCATATCTCCCAACCGATATGGAAAAGACCTTTCAATCAGCAGGAAAATGGCAGCTTGTCGTTCAAACCTCGCAAAAGGAAAAAGTGTTTTCAATTGTGGCGGATAAGCCAGGTTACGATATTGAGCAGTATGGATACTGATGCTAAAGCCAACGTGATTTTAGACACTGATGTATCCGCCCCTTTCAGCTCTTTTCTGTTACCACAGCAACATTGCCAGCCCAATCCGTTGTTTCAACAATAGCTTTACTCTGCCGCTCCTGTACCGCCAGTACAAGAGCGGCAATTTCTTTGGGTTCGCCGGTGATTTCAATTTTCATCTGCTTCACCCTCTTTCCAGCAGATAGTCAATGGAACAATGAAAAAGCTCTGACATTTTTTCAAGTTTAGACTGTGGGATATTCCCGTGAGCCATCCAGTTGTATACAGTTTTCCGAGTTACGCCAAGGCTCTTAGCGAGATCTTCTACGGTCATTCCTGCCCGGCTGCGCTCGGCATTGATGTTAGGATATGGCACCTTAAACGCTCCTTTCTTTCTTGAATTACTCATTTCGAGTAACTATAATTATAATATACCCATAATGAATAATTGTAAAGAAAAATATTACCCAATTTGAACAATGCTTTTTTGTGCATCTTGCTCGAATTGGGTAATTTGAATTGATTGTGTACTCAAAATGTGTATTATAATATACTTAGAGAGAAAGGAGTCGATGCAAATGAACCGCCTATCTCAGCTCCGACAAGAAAAAGGACTTAACATGAGAGAGGCTGCCCGTCAGTTGGGAATGCCCTACACGACGTATGTGAACTATGAGAAGGGAACCAGAGAACCCAACTCAGAGACACTTATCAGTTTGGCAAAATTTTACGGCACATCTATTGACTATCTTCTTTGCAAATCCGATAGTCCACCGGGCAGGGATATCCCGCCGGGCTTTGAACCGATGCCCAAAATGAAAAAAGTGCCGCTGATTGGAGCCATTGCCTGCGGGGATCCCATTACCGCCATGGAAAACCGTGAAGGCGAAATTGATGTTCCTGAAGATATCAGTTGCGACTTTGCTCTCCGGTGCAAAGGAAATAGCATGATCGGTGCTGGCATTCATGACGGCGATGCAGTCTATATTCGTATTCAGCCGGAGGTAGAGAACGGCCAGATTGCAGCGGTGCGCATCGGTGATGAAGCAACCCTGAAAAGAGTGTACCTCCATACGGATTATATCGAGCTGCGCCCTGAGAACCCGGATTATGAAAGCATCATCCGCCGCCGTGAGGAAATGAACGACGTGCACATTGAGGGTAAAGCCGTGGGGTATACGCACTGGTTTGGTTAACTTTGAACTATCGGAACCGTTCCGATAAAAATAAAAAGGAGTGTCGTGTATGAAAAAGAAAATCGCCTCATTATTATTGACATTGGCGCTGGGCCTTGTTTTAACAGTGCCTGCATTTGCTGCGAACTACAGCAAGTGGACCGCTACAGAATTTTCAGGCCAGACAGATTTCGGGTATTTTTACACCTATGCAGGGCAAGATCAATCAACTTATCCTTATCAAGATGCAAATTACAAATGCTTCTCGGTTGTCTCCGCAGATGGACAGCGTTTCTATGCGGCAATTAAAGATGCCCAGTATGAGTATGCCAAAGCTGCGCTCAATAACCAGCAGATTACACTGAAGGGATTGTATCAACAAACCGCAGGTGATGGTTCTCCTATTATTTTAGCCAGTGAGGTTATCACGACAAACGAAAAGGGCGAAAAAGTGAGCACACTGTTTGGCAATGTTGTGTGGGCAGCTATAGACCACGGCAAAACAATTGCAGAAATTTTCAAAAAGTTCTATGAGGTGTACTCGGATCGCATGATTACTATTGCCGATGACAGTTCCTACCTCATGATCGACACAAACCCGTACGATTATAAAAGTGGGGATTCAAGATTGACTGATACAGGGCTTGACCATATTGAGACTCTTAATAAGACATTGAATTTGCCCGATTGGCTCTATGAAGAAATGCTGAACACACGTGCTCTGGATGGCCGCCAGAAAGAGTCCTTTGATAATGTAACTGTGACTTGGTCTTATCATCCGGATCAAGGCATGGAAGTAATTTACCGTAGCAATCACTGATCATAAATAAAAAAACACCCCCGGTGCTGCAAACACCGAGGGTGTCTTTGTACAAAAAGGAGGTTTTCTCATGCCGAATCGTGTTGGAACAGCCTCATGGGATGAAAAGCGCCAGCTCTGGCGTATCGATGTCACCAATGAGCAGGGAAAGCGAAAATCTTTCACCTCTGCCAAGCCGGGCCGCACAGGGCAGCGCATTGCCAATGCCAAAGCAGACGAATGGCTTGCGTCTGGCGTTGCTGTCCCCTCTTCCAGAGTAGAAGAGCTCTATGTCCAATGGATTCAGGACGTAATGCTCACCACCGACAAAAGCAACTATCTACCCATCCAAAGCCGATGGAAAAATCATGTAAAACCACTGATCGGCCGCAAAAAGGTTTCTTCTCTCACTGAATATGATTTGAAAAATATTGTTGATGTCGCCTATTCCAAAGGACTCTCCAAAAAGACGTTGACAAGTCTTTGCTATGATCTTAAATCATTTTGCAAGTGGATGCGCTTGAAACGCATTTCCACGCTACACCCGGAAGATCTCAAACCACCCGCCGGGGCTCGCAATTCTGTCAAGACAATCCTGCAGCCGAGTGATGTGCTCAAACTGTTCAACATCGATACCACTCTGCTGCGCGGCCGCACGGTAGCGGATGAATATGTCAATGCCTATCGGTTTCAAGTCGTCACCGGCCTGCGACCCGGTGAGATTATCGGTCTGCGGTGGTGTGACATCCACGAAAGCCGCTGTGATGTACGGCGCAGCATCAATATTTACAAAGAGGAAACGCACGGAAAAAATGAAAACGCCGTTCGTTCTTTTGCTCTGACCGATACAGCAAAGGCAGTCCTCAACGCCCAGCGCGAGTTTACCGGTGACTTTGAAAGCGTGTTTTGCATCAAATCAGAAAGCACCTACCGGCATCGTTGGGCACTCTATTGCAGCTCCAATGGCATCAATCCGTGCACTCCCTATGAGCTGCGGCACACCTTCGTTTCCATGATGAAACGTCTTCCAGAAGGTGAGCTCAAACAACTTGTTGGCCATAGCAAAGACATGGACACCTTTGGCGTATACGGTCACGCATTTGGTTCCGATGCCGAAGATACCGCGCAAGCTGTCAACGGTGTCCTGTTTAAGATTTTGAATCCAGAATCTCGCAAATAGAATGCAATTTTTTCTTTTTTTATTTATGAGTGCGTGACTTCTTGCGTGAGTAAAAGAAAAATAGCGTCAATTCTTAACGAATTAACGCTATTTTTAGTGGTGGAGGCGATGGGAGTCGAACCCATGTCCGAAAAGAGTTCAGTGTAGGTGTCTCCGGGTGCAGGCGATCTACAACATTCCCGCCGCGCCACGCCGATCGTCAGGCTAGCGCATTGGTAGCTTCATGAGTTCCTGCCGGTCCGCAAAGCTTAAGTCCGTTCAGGTGCTGTGTCTAAAGGACGCCCCGGCCCCACACGACACAAGAGTGGGCGGAACGCGCAGCACTCAGGCTGCGAGCAACTGAGAATTGTTATTGTCAGTTAATTTTTTTGGAGGAGTTATAGAGCAGTTCCCCCACTGCTACCCGCTGCCCAGACCTCGCTCTCCCCGTCGAAACCTTTACGCCCCCTTATAAAGCACACCTTGCGGTGTGCAGAAAGCTTTGAAAAAGTTCCGCTTCAGGAAGCGGTCTGAAAAGATCAATAGTATTTGCCGTTGGACTTCATGGCACGGTCAATGGAACGCTTTGCATCGCGCTGGGCGGCATCGGCACGCTTATCATAGAGCTTTTTGCCTTTGCAAAGGCCCACTTCCATTTTCACGCGGCCATGTTTGAAATAGAGCGAAAGCGGCACAAGGGTATATCCCTGCAGCTTGCACTGCTGATGCAGCCGCCGGATCTCACTTTTGTGTGCCAGCAGGCGCCGGACGCGCATCGGATCCTGATTGAACATGTTTCCGTGGTCGTAGGGACTGATATGCATTCCCTTTACCAGCAGTTCACCATCCTCAATATCGACCCAGCTGTCTTTCAGGTTGACCCCTCCGGCACGCAGGCTCTTGACCTCCGTACCTTTCAGTTCAACGCCGGTTTCCAGCGCTTCCAGAACGAAGTATTCATGGCGCGCTTCACGGTTTGTGGCAATGGTTTTTGTTGCCGGACGCTCCTTAGTGGGTGCCATTCCGCGCGCCTCCTTTCTCCATTGTGGTTTGTTGTATCAGTATACCATTTTTTTATGGTTTTGCAAGGGCTGTTTTTGAAGAAACTGTAAATTTTTCCCAATTCACAGCTCACCACGGCCAGAAAGTGCACGATACAAGGTGGTCTCGTCTGTGTACTCCAGACTTGCACCCACCGGCAGACCGTAGGCCAGACGTGTGGTCTTGATGCCCAGAGGCTTGATAAGCTTTGCCAGATACATGGCGGTAGCTTCACCCTCCACCGTGGGGTTCATGGCCATGATGACCTCTTTCACCTTGCCGTCGCCCAGGCGGGCCAGAAGTTCCTTGACGCACAGCTGTTCGGCAGTAATGCCGTCCATCGGGCTGAGCAGGCCGTGCAGCACATGGTACAAGCCGTGATACTCCCTTGTGCGTTCAAACGCCTGCACATCGCGGGGCGTTTCCACCACGCAGATCACAGAAGGATCGCGTTTTGCACTGGCACAGATGGGGCAGATATCCGCTTCTGTATAATTCTGGCAGATACGGCAGCGATGGAGCTTGGTGTGGGCACCCTGAATGGCTCCCGCCAGTGCGGCGGCATCTTCGTCCGACATGCTCAGCACCTGATACGCCATGCGGGTAGCGCCCTTGCGCCCGATCCCCGGAAACTTGCTGAATTCTTCGATCAGCTTTTCCAGCGGGGCAGCAGTATAGCCCATGTTCTTCCCTCCTGCCGGATCAGAGACCGGGGATGTTCATGCCGCCGGTCAGCTTGCCCATTTCAGCTTCGGCAGTTTCGTCCACCTGCTTGACGGTTGCGTTGATGGCAGCAGCCACCATATCTTCCAGCATTTCAACATCATCCGGGTCCACAGCCTCGGGCTTGATGGTGATGGACAGCACTTCGTGCTTGCCGTTCATCTTAACAGTGACCATCTCACCGGCAGCGCTGCCGGTGTACTCGGCAGCTTCCAGCTCGGCCTGTTTGGCTTTCATATCTTCCTGCATCTTCTGTGCCTGACGCATGAGGGTGTTCATATCGGGGCGGCCAAAGCCTGCGGGCATTCTTGCTTTCATAATCGTTTCTCCTTATTGATGCAATGTATTTTTATGATCTCGTTTTCCTTGCGGAATCCTCAATGGACACATCCAACCCCAGCTTTTCCAGTGCACGAAGCGACTGCTCTGCGTTGGAGACCGTTTTGCCAGCGCTCTTTGGTTCATAGGGACCAATGGGCACCGCCGTACCGGACACATCCTTGATCAGCTTTTTGATCAGGCGCTGGCTGTCCTTGTTGGCGCGGATAAAATCGCGGAAGGTCTTGCCGCCGTCGATCAGCACACGGGTGCCATCAAAGTAAGCCTTGGACTTGCGCAGATAGGTGTAGAGCATGGGATCTTTTTCCTGCAGCTGCTGTACCACCTGCGGCCAGTACGGATACAGCGCAGTCCCTTCCTGCCCGGCATCCTGTGGCTTTTCCGGCACAGGCTTTGCAGCGGGCGTGGGTGCAGGTTTGGGCGGTTCTGGCTGCGGAACAGGTTCCAACTCTGCCGGCACGGGTGCAGCTGACTGTGCGGCCTGCGCGGCAGGCTCGTCCCAAGGCAGCATTCCGGCCTGCTGCACGGGCGGTTCCTCCGGCAGCGGCGGCAGCTCTTCGGTCTGGACGGGTGAAGTCTGCTCTGCAGGTATTTCCGACGGCACGGAAGGTTCTGCCTTTACAGGTTTCGGTTCTGCTGCAGGCTGCACCACAGGAACGGACGGTATTGCCGGCTGGGAAATCGGAGCGCTTGCAAAGGGCTGCACAGCAGTTGCCGAGGCAAACGGCTGCGGCGCTGCGGGTTGAGCTGCAGCACGGACAGGCGCGGCCTGCACAGGAACTGCCTGCGGCTGCTGGGGCGGTTCGGATAAGCCAAACAGTGCAAGTTCCAGCTCGATCCGCTGGTCGCTGCCGCGGGTCATATGTTCCAGCGCACTGCCCAGCGCACGGATGGCACGAATGGCCTCCCGCTGGCCCAGCTGCGGGCCTTTTTCCAGATACAAAGCCTCCTCCTCCGGCGAAACGCCGGACAGAAGGCTCTGCCCGCCCGGCAATGCTGCCAGCATCAAAGCACGATAATGCGCGATCAATTCCTCTGTCAGACGCTTGACATCCACAGACTGCTGGCGAAGCTGTGCCAGCTGGGCCAGTGCTGTGGCACCGTCCTGCGCTTCCAGTGCGTCCGAAATGCGGAACAGATAACTGCGGTCGGTCACACCTGCCATGCGGCGCACCACATCGGCATCGATTTTCGCCGTAACGCCTGCGCAGGTATCCAGAATGGACAACGCATCGCGCAGTGCACCGTCTGCCAGACGGGCGATCAGTTCCGCACCGTCCGGCGAAAGCTCCAGCTTTTCCTCACCTGCAATGTATTCCACCCGGCGGGCGATATCTTCCGGCCCGATGCGGGTAAAATCGTACCGCTGGCAGCGGGAAAGAATGGTGGCGGGCACCTTCTGGATCTCAGTGGTTGCCAGAATAAAGATGACGTGGGCAGGCGGTTCTTCCAGCGTTTTGAGCAGCGCATTGAATGCCGCTGTGGACAGCATGTGCACCTCATCGATGATGTATACCTTATATTTACAGGCGCTGGGAGTGTAGGCTGTCTCGTCGCGCAGGTCGCGGATATCGTCCACACCGTTGTTGGAAGCCGCGTCCATCTCTACCACGTCCAGAATGCTGCCGTTATCGATGCCCTTGCAGATCTCACACTCGCCGCAGGGGTCTCCATTGACCGGATGCAGGCAGTTGACTGCCTTTGCAAAGATCTTGGCGCAGGTGGTTTTGCCGGTGCCGCGCACGCCGGTAAACAGGTAGGCATGGCCCACACGGTTTGCCGTGATCTGGTTTTTCAGCGCAGTAACAATGGCCCGCTGGCCTACCACATCCTCAAAACGCTGCGGCCTCCATTTGCGGTACAAGGCACGGTACATGGTTCTCTCCCCTTTCCTGCAAAATAAAAAGGACAGCGCTGACGGGGTTTTGTCCCCGCCTTGCGTAACTCGGCATACGGATGCAGGCTTACTGAAACGCACGAACGCACTGCTTAAGGCTGCTTGGTTCCCCACCTGACCTGGTTCACAGCGAATCCATCGTACAGGACCCGCATCCGTATGCCGAACCACGCAGCAGGCGCTGTCCGACACATTCTTCTGAATGCCAGAATATTGTACCATAAACGCAGGCAGATTGCAAGGGGTGGGAGGTATCATTTCACGGCCAACGCATGAAACGATCAAATAGGATAGCCCAAAGTCAGAAAATGTGATGCTCTCAAAAATCCAAAAAAGCGCAGTACATTCTCTGCGCTTTCGCGTTTTGTACTGCGCTTTGCTTTTATCCTGTTATTTTAACGGCATTGATTTTGCAGCAGCCCTTTTTTCTTACAATGCCACATCCAGTGCCATCATCAGCGCAAATCCCAGCACAATGCTTACAACACCGGCAGGCTCATCGCCCTCCACGGCCTGCGGGATCATCTCCTGTGCGGTCACGCACACCATGCAGCCCGCCGCTGCGCTGAGCAGCCACGGCAGCGCAGCACTGACCCATTCGGCCAGAGCAAAGGCAAGCAATGCCCCCAACGGCTCTACCAGCCCGGAAGCCGCTCCCGCAAAAAACGCCTGACTGCGGGTGCGGCCATTATGGGCCAGCGGCAGGCTGACTGCTGCACCTTCCGGGATATTCTGCAAACCGATGCCAAGGCTCAGCGCCAGCGCACCGCTGATAGCATCCGGCTCCCCGGTCAAAGCCAGTGCAGCGGCAAGGCCCGCCACCATACCCTCGGGCAGGTTGTGCAATGTTACAGCCAGCACCATGCGTCCGCCGTGCCCGGCCCCGCCTTCCAGCAGCTGCCCGGCAAACTGTTCCACCTGCAAAAGGCCCACTGCGCCAAGCACAAGCCCCACTGCCGATGGGATCCATGCCGGAAGCGGCAAAGTCTGTCCGCGCTGGATAGCAGGCAGCAGCAGGCTCCACACACTGGCCGCCAGCATAATGCCCGCTGCCATGCCGCACAGGATGCGCTGCGTGCAGGGCCGCGACTGCCGCCGCAGCAAAAACACACCTGCTGCCCCCAGTGTAGTGCACGCCGCCGGGAACAGCAGCACCCACGCAGTGAAAACGATCTGGTTCACGATGCATTCCCCCTTTGCCCGGTGTATGTGCGCCGAAGCAAAAAGGTGCAGAAAAGTCCGTCACACAAAATACAGTGCGACGGGCTTTTCTGTCAGAATGCGATGGCATCTTCTTCGCTGCCAAAGTCATTCTCCGGCTCTTTGACCAGCTTTACCTTCTGGCCTACTGTAAACGGCTGAGTGCCGAAGCGGTAGTTGAGTCCGGTCAATGTAACATAGTACTTCATCTTTATTTCTCTTCAGGAAACATGCATTCCCGTCTTGATTCAAGTGAACAAACAATGAAAGAAATTACAAAGAGATTACAACGCGGTAAAAAATTCTTTCCTGAGTCTCCCTGTGCTTCGATCAGTTTGACAAAAACTCTTTGACTTTTAGCGATAAATTATAACAAAATCGTAGATTATCCTTGAAATCTCACTTCTTAGCCAAAAAAGCTCTTGATTTTTTCGCAAAAAAGACTAGAATATCCACTTGCAGAAAGGCACTTCCTGTAGGGCCTTCTGCAAAATACATTTGCGTATGGCAAGGAGATTTTAGATATGAAACTCAAGAATGTTTGTGTTGCTGTTGTTGCTCTGGCTCTGGCTGTTGGCATGACCGCTTGCGGCGGTTCTGCTTCCTCCACTGCTGCATCCTCTTCCGAGGCTGCTTCTACCAGCACTTCTGTTGCTGCTGAGCCCGAGGAGAACGCTTCTTCCGCTGTTGCAGAGGAGAACGGTTCTTCTTCTGAGGCTGCTTCCAGCGAGGCCGCTTCTTCTGAGGCCGCTTCCAGTGAGGCTGCTTCCAGCGAAGCTGCTTCTTCTGTTGCAGCTTGATCGCACAGCGCCTAAATTCCAATAAAAGCTGAAGCCGGGCACAGGGAGCCATGAGTTTTCCTGTGCCCGGCTTTTTACAACAAAACGCACCGGATCGTTCAACGAGAACCACCCGGCGCGTTATTTTTTATGCTCCCCAGAACAGGATGCCCAGCCCTGCGGAAATCAGGATCATGAGAATGGGGGATGGTGCCTTGCCGTTCCTTTTGCGGCACAGCAGATGCAGCGCCCACAAAAGTACAAACACTGCAATGGAGCGCGCATCCGGCACAAAGTCGGTGCTGCGGCCCGCAAAGCCCAGCAGTGTGGAAAGTGCCATATTGATTGCCGTTGCAAGGATCATCGCCACCACACAGGGACGAACGCCGCCAAGAACTGCGTTGATTCCCGCATACTTCATCAAATTCTGCAGCACCGATGCAACGAGCAGGATAATGACAAAGGACGGCAGCACCACACCCAGCGTCGCACACAGCGCACCCCAGAAGCCGCCCTGTGAAGCGCCGATGAAGGTAGCCATATTGATAGCCAGCGGGCCGGGTGTGGATTCCGACACGGCAATGAAGCTGAGGAATTCGCCTTCCGTCAGCCAGCCGCGTCCTAAGACCGTTTCCCGCACCAGCGAGATCATCCCGTAGCCGCCGCCAAAGGACAGCGCGCCGATCATGAGAAAATTCCAGAAAAGTTCTACATAGATCACGGCTTCTTCTCCCCCTTCCGCAGCTGCTGTACTGCATACACCAGCAGCCCGGCCGCACCGCTGAACAGGATGTAAAAAATGGAAGAGAAGGACACTGCTGCAATGGAACAGCCCACCATCGCTGCCGCAACCGTGGTCAGGATGACAATATTGAAGACGCTGTGTTCCAGCTGCTTCAGCATCTTCAGTCCGGCGGAAAGGATCAGATAGATCACACACACCTGAATGCCTTGGAACGCACTTGCCACCACCGAAAGGCGGAGGAACTGGTCAAAGAACAGCGAGATCAGATAAATGACCGCGAAGGACGGAAGACATACCGCCACCGTGGACGCTGCCGCACCTGCCGCACCCTCGATCTTGTAGCCGATATAGGTGGCACTGTTCACCGCCACCGGGCCGGGCGTAGACTCCGCAATTGCCACCATGTCCAGAAATTCTTCTTTTGTCACCCACTTTTTCTCTTCTACAAACTCATTCTGCAGCAGGGCTACCATGGCGTAGCCTCCGCCAAACGTGAACGCTCCAATTTTGAAAAACGTCCAGAAAAGCTCCTTTGTTTTCGACATAGCCTTCTCCTTTCTTGCGCCTTATTATATCATTTTTTGTTTTGATATGATATACTTTAATGGAATATGCTGCTTTCTTTGGAAAAAGCAGAAAAAGGAGTTTAGGATATGAAAACAAAATTTGGCATTGTAGGCTGCGGCTTTCTGGGCAGCATTGTGGCCAACGCATGGAAGAACGGTCTGCTGCCGGACTATGAGCTGGTGGGCGTGACCAGCCGCAGCCGTGCTTCGGCGGAAAAGACTGCCGAAACGGTGGGCTGTGCCGTGTGTGACGATGTGGATGCCCTGCTGGCGCTGGAGCCGGAATACATTGTGGAGACTGCTTCGGTGGAGGCTGTGCGCGCCATGGCTGTGCCTGTACTGAAAAAAGGCGTGAATCTGGTCATTATTTCCATTGGTGCCTTTGCGGACCTTGATTTTTACGAGCAGGTCAAGGCCGCTGCCGTGGAGGGCGATGCCAAGGTGCATCTGGCAAGCGGTGCCATTGGCGGCTTTGATGTGCTGCAGACCGTCACCCTGATGGCCGAGGCCCAGCAGCTGGCCGAGACGGCAGGCATTGAGACCCACACCGGAGCCAAGGGCTTCCGCAACACGCCGGTATGGGCCGACCACCTGCTGACCGATACCGAAAAGACCACCGTGTTCACCGGCAATGCCAAGCAGGCCATTGCCACCTTCCCCCGCCGCGTGAATGTGGCTGTTGCCACCTCGCTGGCCACCACCGGCCCGGAGATTACCGGCGTGACCATGCACTCGGTACCCGGCTGGGTGGGCGACGACCACTGCATCACCGCCGAGATCGAGGGCGTGAAGGCCGTGGTGGATATCTGCTCTTCCACCAGCGCCATTGCCGGTTGGAGCGTAGTTGCCCTGCTGCGCAACCTCTCCTCCCCCGTATGCTTCTATTAAAGGAGGGCTTTGCAGATGTTCAACAAACTGGTGGCCATTGAGCCGGTAAGCCTGATTCCTTCCGCCGAGGAAGAGCTGCATCAGTACGCAAAAGAAGTGGTGCTGTACCGCGATATCCCGGCCAGCGATGACCAGATCGTGCAGCGCATCGGAGATGCCGATGCCGTGCTTCTGAGCTACACCTCCCGCATGGGCAAAAATGTGATCGAGCGCTGCCCGAATATCCGTTACATCGGCATGTGCTGCAGCCTGTATTCTGAGGAAAGCGCCAATGTGGATATCGCCTACGCCCGCACCCGCGGCATCAAAGTGCTGGGCATCCGGGACTACGGCGACCGCGGCGTTGTGGAGTACGTCCTGCATGAGCTCACCGGCATCCTGCACGGTTTTGGGATGCCCATGCTGCGGGACGAGCCGGTGGAGATCACCGGGCTGAAGGCAGGCATCATCGGGCTGGGTGTGTCCGGCAAAATGATCGCCGACGCGCTGCAGTTCATGGGTGCCGACATTGCCTATTACAGCCGCACCCGCAAGCCGGATGCCGAAGCTGTGGGCATGGCCTATAAGCCGCTGGCACAGCTGCTGACCGAGAGCGAGGTGGTGTTCACCTGCCTGAACAAGAACGTACTGCTGTTGGGCAAGGACGAATTTGCACAGCTGGGCGCAGGCAAGGTGCTGTTCAACACCTCCATCGGTCCGGGCTTTGACTCGGCCGCACTGGAACAGTGGCTTGCTCTGCCGGGCACCCATTTCTTCTGCGATACCCGCGCCGCTGCAGGCCCGGTGAGCGAGGACTTTTTTGAACGCGAGAACGTACACTGCGCCAATGTTTCCGCCGGGCGCACCAAGCAGGCCTTTGTGCTGCTGAGCCAGAAGGTGCTGGCAAATATCCGCACTGCACTGGGAAAATGATATAAAAAGGAAACGCTTCCCGGCCGGGGAAGCGTTTCCTTTTAGGCTTTATTCAAAATTGTTGTGATCTCTTCCAGATTCGCCGCAAATCGGATGCCCTGCTGGCGCTGCGGCGTGGAAAGGCCTTTCTCGATCATTTTGGCAAGCAGTGCTTTCAGGCTGTCGTAGTAGCCGCTCAGATTATACAGGATGCAGGGCGCGTCCAACTGGCCCAGCGAGACCTTGGACATTACCTCTGCGATCTCTTCCAGCGTGCCGGTGCCGCCGGGGAATGCGATGAAGGCATCGCCCAGCTCGATCATCTTCGTCTTGCGCTCGGTCATGTCCTTGGTGACGATCAGCTCGGTCAGGCCATCGTGCTGCAGCTCCTGCTGCACAAAGAACTGCGGTTCCACACCGGTCACCGTGCCGCCTGCGTCCAGCGCGCTCTGGGCAAGCTGGCCCATCAGGCCGCTGCGGGAGCCGCCGTACACAAGGCGGTGCCCGTTTGCACCGATCCAGCTGCCCAGTTCCCGGACAGCTTCCGCCAGCGCAGGATCATTGCCCGCATTTGCTCCAAGATAGACCGTGATGTTCATGGTATTTCCCCCTTTGTTTTTTCCATTTTACCACGCAGCGGGCCGATTGAAAAGGGCCATCCCCTTGCAAATGCAGCGGCACTGTGGTATTCTTGAACGCAGAAAAAAGGGAGCCTGCAAAAGCAGGCTGAGAGTGGGCTGTTTGCCCAGACCTGTGACCTGATTTGGACAATGCCAACGTAGGGAGATACTGCTGCTTCAAAGTGCGGAGATGCCTCCTTGCGGGCATTTCCGCACTTTTTTGCAAAGGAAGTTGTAACCATGAAAACTGCATTGACGATTGCCGGCAGCGATTCCAGCGGCGGTGCTGGCATCCAGGCCGATATCAAAACCATGACTGCAAACGGCGTGTACGCCATGAGCGCCATTACCGCACTGACTGCCCAGAACACCACAGGTGTGACCGGCATTTTTGAAGCCGCGCCCGAATTTCTGGCACAGGAGATCGACGCCATTTTTACCGACATCTACCCGGATGCCGTCAAGATCGGCATGGTATCCTCGGCAGAGCTGATCGGTGTGATCGCCGAAAAGCTGCACACCTACGGCGCAAAGCATATCGTGGTGGACCCGGTGATGGTTGCCACCTCCGGCTCCAAGCTGCTGCGGGACGATGCCGTGCAGGCACTGACCGAAAAGCTGCTGCCCATGGCAGAGGTGGTCACCCCCAACATTCCGGAGGCTGAGATCCTTTCCGGCATGAAGATCACCGATGCGGCCGGAATGGAGGCCGCTGCAAAGCTGATCAGCGAGAAATACCACTGTGCCGTGCTGTGCAAGGGTGGCCACCAGATCAACGATGCCGACGACCTTCTGTGGCGGGACGGCTGCGGCAAATGGTTCCGCGGCAAGCGCATTGCAAACCCCAATACCCACGGCACCGGCTGCACCCTATCCAGCGCCATTGCGTCCAATCTGGCAAAGGGCTATGATCTGGATGCATCGGTGGAGCGCGCAAAGGCCTACATTTCCGGCTGTCTTTCTGCCATGCTGGATCTGGGCCACGGCTCCGGCCCGATGGACCATATGTTTGCACTGAAGGGAGAGTTTGTGGGTGAGTGAGCAGACCTTTGTGCAGCAGCTGGTGCAGGAAAGTCTGCCTGTGTGGGAGAAATGCCTGCACTCAGAATTTCTGACCCACCTTGCGGATGGCACACTGGATGAAGCCTGCTTCAAGGGCTACATCGTGGAGGACAGTCTTTACCTGCGGGAATATGCCAAGGTGTTTGCCTGGGGCATGACCAAGGCAAAGGATATGCAGACCATCCGCACCTACTATTCCCTGCTTTCCTTCGTGAATGAGAGCGAGGATGCAGCCCGCCTGCACTATCTCAAGCACTTTGGACTGACCGATGAAGGCATCCAGAGCCTGCCGCTGCGGCCGGAGAACCGTGCCTATGTGGACTCTATGATCGAAGCCGCCAAAAACGGCGAGGGCGCAGCCGAGTGCATGATGGCCTGCCTGCCCTGTATGCTGAGCTATGGCTGGATCTTCCAGAAACTGCTGGAAGAAAAGCCTTCCGTGCAGGATACCCTTTATGGTGCACTGGTGGTGGACTATGCTGACAAGGGCTATGAGGCGGCCTGCCGCGACTGGGCCGCGTTTGCAGAAAAAGTCTGTGAAGGCCTGAGCGACGAACGCCTTGCCCGCTGCCGCGAGATCTTCCATGCCTGCTCGGAGCACGAGCTGAACTTCTGGGCCATGGCAGCTTCCCCGCGCAGTGACCTGTAATTTTTCCTAAAATATAAAATGCACCCGGCCTGTGGGCAGAACCGCAGCAACCGGGTGCATTTGTTTTGTTCAGGTTTTCGTGGCCGCAGCCGCAGGCATGAGCCTTCGTGCCGGAAACAAGGGAACCCTAAAACAAAAACTCCCCCGGCTCTTCTGCCGAGGGAGTGGAAAAGAAAAAAGCCCCTAACAGAAGAACTCTCTTCTGTCAAGGACGAATAAAATTTGGCCTTTTATCCGCGGTGCCACCCTGACTTCATGGGCATGACCCCATGCACTTGGCGGGATGCCAACACATCCCCGGCAACTGACGTATGCCCTACGTTGCAGAATACTGTGCGGCGAAAGTTCTCCGCAGTTCCCTGCACCCTCAGCGGTCCATTTCGGGAAAATATAACGCAAAGTCATACTTTCCTTGACAAACTGTTTCCGGTCTGCTTCTCAGCTGCGCAGGCTCTCTGTACAGGCATGGTTCGCCGTTATCTCCGCTTCAACGGTTTAGTGTATTGAATTTGGCTATATTAAACCACGGATTTTTCGTTTGTCAATCCCTGTTTGCAATTTTTTTCAAAATCAGCCTATGTTCACAGTGGGTTCAGCGCTTCCGGCGGCTGTTCGTGCTGGAAAACTTCACCGCTTTTGCCGGTCTGCGGCGGCTGTGCAGCGCACTGTAGTAGCCAAAGGCTGTGCCGCATAAGCCGCCCACAATGTGCATGAAGTTTGCTACATTGTCGTGCACAAAAATGATATCGTACACCTGCTGACCAAAGTACAGCGCTGCAACCAGCAGCATGGTGACCGGGATGCCGCCGGAGAAGCCCGCCAGCGACGAAAGCATGATAAGCATGAACACGATGCCGGACGCGCCCAGCAGCCCCGAACGTGGGAACAGCACGCATTGCAGCACGCCGGTGACCAGAGCGGTGAACACCATGCCGCACAAAAGCGGCTTGCTGCCGTACTTTTCTTCCATTGGCGGGCCAACAACGAGCAGCAACAGCATATTATTCAGAAAGTGATCCCAGCTGGCATGGCCCAGCACATGGCCGAACAGCCGGATGTAGAACAGCGGGTCCTTCAGCGAGGAGCGGTAGACACAGAACAGATGCATCGTCGTCCACCCGTCCGTCCACTGGTCGAGGAACAGCACCAGAAGTGACAGCAGGAAAAATGTGAGGATCACCGGGGAGTTGTACTGCAGTTCCAGTTTGAGTTTTACTTTTTTCATCCTCTTGTCTCCACCCAGTATTCGCCCATGCTCTGGCCGGGCTGGTTCGTCACTTCATCCTTGAGGTAATCGCCAAGGCCGCAGCTTTCCGGCTGCCATGCAAGGGCTGCTTCCACTGTGGGGTACTCCACCTCGGCATACCAGAACTCGGTGGGCTGGCCTTCGTCCACATGGTTCACTTCCAGCACAGAACCGTCCGGCAGGGTGTAGCTGCGGCGCAGCTTCGGGATGAGAGGTTTGCCGATGATCTTGTATTCCAGATCATCAAACAGTTCTTTGTCGATGCTGCGCTCGATCTCCTCACGGGCAAGGCCGCCCCCGGATTTGAAGCAGAGGATGTAGTCCGTTCTGCCGCCGGTGAGGGCTTCTTCCCGGATGCGCACAGTGGGCCGCACGCTGATATAGCCCTGCCGCATGGCAAATTCCTCCCTGAGTGGCAGCCCCTCCGGCCAGCCCTTCACCATCCATTTGCGTTCGATTTCCATAATGCATCCCTCTTTCATGCGGTTTTTTGGCATTTCTTATTTATAATAACATGATTTTGTGCTATTATAAAGAGTAGATTTTCACTCCTTCCAGTCTGCTTCGCAGCCAGCTTCCTCAGTGAGGAAGCCTACCCGCACGGTAAGCGTGTCGAGCGAACGCGGGACGAAGGGAGTTCGTTCATGATAAGGAGAACCATATGAAAGAACGCGCTTACCCTGTGTATACCGTCAACAAACACGCCGAGGGCCTGCTGGTGGGCGGGCATCCCTGGGTGTATGAGAACGACATCCTCCATTCCCCGGAAAATGAGCCGGAAAACGGCACGCTGGCCGATGTGGTCAGCACCAAGGGTTCCTACCTTGGCACCGGCTTCGTTTCGCTCAAGAGCAAGATCCGCGTGCGGCTGATCTCCCGCAATGCCAACGACACCTTTGATGCTGCGTTCTGGCGCCGCCGGGTGGAATATGCATGGAACTACCGAAAAACCGTGCTGGAGCCCGCCGACCTTTCTGCCTGCCGCGTCATTTTTGGCGAGGCCGACCAGTTCCCCGGGCTGACTGTGGACCGGTTCAGCAACATCCTCGTCACGCAGACCCTGAGCGTGGGCATGGAAAAGCTCAAGCCCATCCTCTTCCCCATTCTGGCAGAAGTCCTGCGCGCCGACGGCCAGACCATCGACGGCATCTACGAGCGCAACGATGAGGCTCTGCGCGCAAAGGAAGGTCTTGAGCAGAACAAAGGCTGGTTTGAGCTGCCCGGTGAGACTCACCCGGCAAGCACCCAGACCGAGATCTGCGAGAACGGAGTTTACTATCATGTGGATTTCGAGAACGGCCAGAAGACCGGCTTCTTCCTTGATCAGAAGTACAACCGCCGGGCGGTGGCACGCCTTGCCGCAGGCCACACCGTGCTGGACTGCTTTACCCACACCGGCAGCTTTGCACTGAACGCCGCTGCGGGCGGCGCTGCCCGTGTAACCGCCGCCGACATCAGCGCCGAGGCCATTGCCATGGCGCAGCGCAATGCCCAGCGCAACGGTCTGACCAATATGGACTTTTTGTGCGAGGACACCTTTGAGCTGCTGCCCCGCTTGGAAAGAGAGGGACACCCCTACGATTTTATCATTCTGGACCCGCCGGCCTTTACCAAGGCGCGCCGCACTGTGGAGAACGCCATGCGCGGTTACAAGGAGATCAACTACCGTGCCATGAAGCTGCTGCCCCGCGGCGGCTATCTGGCAACTGCCAGCTGCTCCCATTTTGCCACCGAGGAGCTGTTCATCAAGATGCTGCACGCCGCCGCAAAGGATGCACACCGCCAGCTGCGGCAGATCGAGGTGAAGCAGCAGGCACCGGATCATCCGATCCTGTGGGGTGTGCCGGAGACCAACTACCTCAAGTTCTTTTTGTTCCAGGTGATCTGACCATTTAGAATGCCCTCCGCTTCGCTCTGGGCATATTTAAAGGAAATATTATTTTTATATTGGCGTTTGTCGCGGCCTGCGGGCCGCTCCAAACGCATTTTCACAAAAGGGGTCGTAGCGGGTAGTAGAATCTGCGGCTGTCACGCAACGGATAAGCCTAGGTTTTGCAAATGCAATTGTCCGTAACGACTCCTCCCGTGAAAAAACAGTTCCGGCGGGCCCGCAGGCCTGCCGGAACTGCAAATTTAAAAATATTATTTCCGCTGATATTGCCAGAGTGCAACGGAGCCGACCGCCGCCTGCGGCGGAAACAGGGAGGCGAGGTTGGGGCAGCGGCCAGCAGGATGCAAGGCCCGCCCAAGGGCCGCCGCAGACGCTGGGGCCGCAACTCGTCAGCGGAGGCAATTCCAAATCGTTCTGTTCCGGTTTAAAGGTTCAAAAGTCATACCAAGCTCAGTTGTGCCAAAATTCGCAGAGAGCGTTTGTGCAGAATCGTCAGATTTGTCAATTGCCTTTTTGGCCCGCCGGGGCTATAATCAAACCATAGACAGCAACGGCGCTGTGGGTCACCTCCTGACTCGCAGCG
>ERZ836760.725-NODE-725-length-45780-cov-7.012094_pt1 | contig 45780 bp, 42 predicted proteins | sample MGYA00519941_ERZ836760 | MGnify/ENA primary metagenome ERZ836760 (study PRJEB31850, sample SAMEA3708807) | human gut metagenome | biome: human gut; feature: human-associated habitat; material: faeces | place: China | collected 2014 ... | reverse complement strand
CGAGCAAGCTCGTGTATTATTGACTTATCTTTTTTTGGCTGAACTGTTACTATTAATTCTAAAATTGATACATCTTAAAATTGCGAAAAATGAATTAGATAAAATTGATTTTTTGAACAAAAGAAAGTCAAATCGAAAAATATCTCCTAAAATAAGTTATTTTTACGCAACAAATATTTAAAATCTTAAAATTTTTTCAAAAAACAATCAGCAAAATAAATTGAAAACTTACAGGAAAATTACTATAATGGAGGAAAGTATATGGGGAAAAGACATGGTTTAACAAACAAAAATACGGAACAGGACAACAATAATACTGCATTTTAATATGCTGCTTACGGAGTTTCAGACAACTTTCAATCCGAATATGCCGCTTAGAACACTTATATATGTATCAAATGAATACGAAAAATATATAGCGGAGCATGAATTAAATCTATATTCGGAATATATACAGAAAATACCGACACCATATTTTGTGACATTATACTATGGAAGCAAAGAACAGCCCGAGAAACAGATATTAAGATTGTCAGATGCATATAAAAACAAAACTGAAAACCCGGAGCTTGAACTTATGGTGACACAGTATAATGTAAATCCAAGCTATAATGAAGAGCTGAAAAGACGCTGTCCGGAGCTGGACGGTTACATAAAATATGTCGAAAAAACCAGAAAATATCATAAAACCGGTATGACATATGAAGAAGCAGTCAAAAAATCAGTAGATGAGTGTATCGAAGAAGGTATTCTAAAAGAGTTTTTCGTAAAAAACAAGGCAGAGGTGATTTCGATGACGATATTTGAGTATGACGAAGAAGAGCACATGAGACTTGAAAGAGAAGAACAGTATAGGAAAGGCGAAGAAGCCGGAGAAGCCCGTGGGATTGAAATTGGAGAAGCCCGTGGAATTGAAATTGGAGAAAACCGTGGAAGAAGTGAGGGATTAAAAAATCAGATAAGAAAGAAACTTGCAAAGGGAAAAGCGATTCCACAGATAGCAGATGAAGTAGAAGAAACAGTGGAAAAAGTGATTGAACTGATAAAAGAAATTGAGACGGAGCAGGTGTAGGGGGGAGAATATGAGTTTTTTGTTTTGTACTTTTTTAGGTTACCGCTTATCGCAAAAATTGACCGTTCGTCGCATTGTAATGGAATATTGCAGATATGTTTGTTAAGATAAAGTTAATCAAAAATTGCAATGTTTGAAATTTAATTTAAGAGGAAGGGATAGTTTTGGAGTTATATTCGGGCGAAGATTGGCTTTTTTGGCTTAAAAAGTTTTTTTTAGTTAAAGGTTTAAGGTGAAACTACGGTAAATTATAGTTGAGATAAAGTTACAAAAGGACTCTCGTTCTTTAGGTTATCTGGGAGTGATAATGTTCTTGAAGTTAAGGAAAGAAGTAAATTAAAGGTCTATTAAGCAGTTAAAATTATTCGTTTTTTCAGGAAAGTTTTTTGTATATATGTTTATAAATGTGTGAGTATGTAATAGATAAAGATAATGCTTATGCGAAAAATGACAAAGGAGTTTTGATGTTGAGCATGGGTGGATTTTGTGTGCCGGAAATGGTTAGTATAAGAGTAAGGATGTTTTTGTGGTGTTTACTAACTTAAAGACTTTGCTTATAAAGAGAGCTATGCACATGAAGGATATAAAGAGGGGTCATATTCTAAAATAAATGATATTGATACAAAAATGGATTTGGAAAATAATCATAGGGGAAGAAATTTGGGGGAGATTTATTCTGCAAATTCATTTAATGATAATGAGATTGCAAAGTGTATATTGCAAAGTGAGATTTCGGGGAAATTGGAAAAGTAGTTATAGCAAAAATTAAAAAAATGTGTAGTAACTATATTTAGTAAAGTTAAATACAAAAAATAGTTATTTGCACATAGGTTGTATCTAAATACACATATCTAAAATATTGTGTTTAAATTTGTCTGCACCTCAAAAGTTTCAATGTATATTCATCAAATTTGAGTTTTAGTAAATTTGAGTAGCGGCGGCTTATTGGAAAACTCATGCCATTATATAAAACTACTTTTTTATCCTGAATTTTTTTATAATGTTTTAAATTTATGATGATTCCCCGTGAAATAGGGCAGAAATCAAATTCTTCAAGCTCTTTTGCTAAGTCTTTTAATGCTTTGCGGCTTGAGAAAGAATTTCCGTTATTAGTATAAAAGATGCTGTATTTATGTTCGGAAGTTACATACAGTATATCCTGACATGGAACAGATACCTCATCATTTATTTTTATAGGAAGAAAATTGCTGCTTAAAGTGGCAGCGCGTTCAATGTTTGTTTTGATTGATATTTCTGAAAACGGTTTGGAGATAAATGAAATTACATTTCGCCCAAAAGCTTCTTTTATCTGGTCCTCATGGGAAGTGTTAAAAATTATAAGGGTAAAAGGACATTTTTGTTCAAGTATATTTTTGACTTCTATGCCTGTCATACCGTTCATTTCTATATCTAGAAAGACTAATGTGAGCGATTGGCATATATCAGAAGAAAGAAGTTCTTCGCCGGAGTCAAATTGATAAGTATCAATATATCCGAGGTTATGGCATAAATTGTTTAGTTGTTCCCTTGTTTTAGGGTCGTCATCACAAATTCCTATTTTCATTGCGAAACCTCCTGTTTTGTTCAAGCAGATATTAGTGGTACACTTCGCTGCTTGTTTGATAGTGATTAGACTATAGCCATACAACCGGAGTTTATGTTACATTATGTAGAAAAACATAAGCGGAAAATGTACTGTTTTCTGTTTTGAGTTCAAGTTTTCCGTCATACTTTTCGACGGTATCCGCAACATTTTTCAGTCCAAATCCATGATTTAGGGTATCGGATTTTGAAGTTGAAAAAATAGAACCACTCTGTTTTTCGTATGGTTTGCAAGTGTTCATAATATATAATGTTATATTGTTTTCGTCATTTGAGATAGAAATATATAATTTCTTTTCTGTTTCAATAGTATTGTCGTCGGTAGTATCGGTATGCAGACTGAAAGTGTCAGTGTTAATGCGGCAGAGAGCTTCATAAGCGTTTTTCAGCAGATTTGAGAGTATGATACATAGGTCATCATTGCTTATAAATGTATCATAGGAAAATTTTCCGTCAACTTTAAAAGAGGTGTTGTCAGGTAAAATTTCATAAAAATAGTTGATTATCGCATCGGCTATGGTGTTGTTTGTTGATATAAAATATATTTTTGCTTTTATTGTAGTAAGCTGGTTTACATAAGCTTTCAATGCGTCAAAATCATCATTTTGTGCGAGTGCCTGCATTGCTGTTATGTGATAATTGTAATCATGTCTGAAAGCACGGAGGTCTGTATTTTTTTGAAGCATATCTTTATAGTGCTTTTCCTCTAGAGAGAGCATTTTTGATTTTACATTGCTGAGCTGTTCAAGCTCGGAATGGATATGGACAATTCTAAAATACAGTATAAGTATCACGATGCTGAGGACTATCATTGTGTAGATTGCCAGCACCAGAAGCCTGCGGCCGAGTTGGTTTATATTTTGGAAAAATAATAAACCGGAAACGAGTGACAGGAAAAAATCGACAAGGATAACGCAGAAGATTAAAACAAAATGCTTTATCTGTATTTCTTTTAAAAAGTTGATTGTAAACGAAAATTTCTTTCGCAATTGGGTGATAATGCAAAAAATGATTATACCGGTTATCAAGTCATTATATTCGTGTGATGAACTGTTGTATTTGGTATGGCTGATCATACAATAAGAGTAAAAGCTGATTAAAGCTATTATATTGATTGCGAGTGTTTCGGATATGACGGTAAAAGAAATCAAAGCCGGACGCTCAGCAAAAACAAGTAATGAAACCGGCAGGATAATAAATGTATTAGGTAATGGAAAAGCTGCCAGAAGTGTATATAAAAGCCATGCTGATGAAAGTGCAAGAGCAATATATCTTTTTTTAGCTCCGGCAAGCGGTATTAAAAGTATATTTTTTGGTATATACAAAATGATTATAAGTTCTAATATATAATTTAATGTACTTCCTAAATTATCTGCTGTAATATTCATAACCTACCCCATATCTTTCCGTAAAAACACACTAGGGTAATTATAAAATACAGTTTTATATATGTCAATTACCGTTTATCGCAAAAATCGACCGTTCGTCGCATTGTGCTGGAATATTGCAGATATGTTTGTTAAAATAAAGTTTACATAACAGGTAATTGTGCCAGAAAGTGCAGTTGCTTATTTGGAGGGATTTTATAACAAATTAAGTATTTTGCAACAATTTGCAATAATTTCTGTCTTATAAGATGAAGCATACAAAATTAAAAATATACATCTATTTGGAGGGAGGAGTTAGACATGAAGCGAAAAGGTATATTATTAATTGCAATAGTGTTTATGGCATTGGCATTTCAATATGCCAATTCAGATGTATGCCATGCGGCAGGAAAGAAAACTGCTTACGGAACTGTGAGTGAAAACGGCGAGGTATTGTATATTCCGAAAACGGTAAAGACAGTATATGGTTTAAATATGCATTGTGGTGGTATTTATTACAAGTCATTAAAAAAGGTAGTTGTTTCAAAGGAAAATAAATATTACAAATCAGTAAACGGAGTTTTGTATAATAAAAAAGGAACAGAACTGGTTCATTATCCTGCCAAAAAGAGTGGGAGCACATATAAGATACCGTCATCGGTCAAGTATGTTGATTGCGTAGCATTTATAGGGAATAAAAACATTAAGAAAATTATTTTAGGTAAAAATGTGAAACATTTTGATGACGGTGCTCTTAATTATATGACTATTGGAGAGGGATGTACGGAACTTGAAAAGATAATAGTTTCAAAAGAAAATAAATATTATAAATCAGTAAACGGTGTTCTGTATAATAAAAAGGGCACTAAGCTGGTAGTATATCCTGCCAAAAAGAGTGGAAGCACATATAAGCTGCCATCAACGGTAAATTATATCGGGTGTTGGGCATTTATGGGAAATGAAAGTCTGAAAAACATTACCATAGATGAAAATGTTACAAAAATTGATGAAGGTGCATTTAAGGGAACAAAGATTGAGCATATTGAGTTGTCAGGTGGCAAGGCTGATGCCGGAAAAAAACTTAAACTAATGGCGGAGGCTTTTGCACAGTGTTGCAATTTAAAAGAGATAACAGGCGGTTACAGAGTATCTGAAACGGGCTGGCTGACATTTGAATTATGTAAAAACCTGCAAAATATGGATATAGGCAAAGGTCTGGAAAAACTAGATTATTCATTTGGCGGCTGCGTGAGTTTAAACAAGATTTGTTTATCTGATAAACTAAAAGATATAAATGGAGATGCGTTTGTAGATGGAGGTTGTAAAGAGTTTTATGTAGAAGATACTAATAAGAAATATAAGAGCATTGACGGCAGTCTGTATGAGATAACTGACAGTGCAAAAGGCAGTCTGAAATTGTTGTTTTCGGCAAACACTTCGGATTTTAAATATGTTACACCGGATAATGTGGTGGAAGTAAGCGATAGTGCTTTTAAAGGCAGAGACGCTGTAAAAGAAATTTCAATAGGCGGAGGAGTCACTGAGTTTGAGTGTGATTCAATACAAAATTGTAGTGGACTTGAAATATTGAGATTATCTTCAAGAGTAAAGAAAGTTGTTAGATTTAGATGGGACTATGGCTGTTATGTTTCTGACAATAATCTTTCAAATTTAAAAAAGATAGAAGTTGATGCTGGTAATGCAAAGTATGAATCGTACAATAATGAATTATTCACAAAGGGCAGAAAGAGAGCGATATTATTGCCATATGGCAGTAAGAATATAATTATACCTAAAGAAACAGAAGAATTCTATGGTGGAATAACACTTAACAAATTTGAAAAAATAGAAGTTGAGAAAGGAAACAAATATTTTACAGTCAAGGATAATGTTGTGTATGATAAGGATGTTACTAATATAATGGTTTTTCCAACATATAAAACAACATATACACTTCCTGCTACATTGAAAGAGTTTCCGGCTATGACATTCAGATATGTTGAGGATTATCTTGATTGGGCTGGAACGGCAGAGATAACCAAAGCCGATATGAACCTTAGCTGTGTAAAAGTTGCAAAAGGAAATAAATATTTCAAGGCAGTAGACGGTGTACTGTATGCAAAAAAAACGGGGCAGTTAGAGTATTATCCGCCTGCCAAAAAAGGAAGTTACAAAATTTTAAAAGGTACAAAAACCGTTAATGACAGTGCTTTTGTCTATACAAGATACCTGACAGAACTTACAGTTCCAAAAAGTGTTAAAAGTATAGTGATAAGTCCGAGAGATTCAGTCAGTCTAAAAAAGGTTAAAGTATCAAAGAAATGCAAAGTAACAAAGATGACAAAGAGAGAGGGAGCAGGAGTTAAAATTGTGCGTGTAGGTTAGTGTGATAAAGTGTCACCGGTTGCAGCAGGATGCGGTCGGTGACGCTTTGAAGTTTATCTGCATCGCAAAAGTTTCACCAGATAAATAAAAAGTTAAAAAGATGACTTGTTGTATGGCAAAGTACATTTTGATAATAACATTATAAAAATAACACTTAGCAAAAATTAATACGATGGTAGGAGAATGAAATGATTATAAAAGGATTTAAAAATTATTGTACAGTAGTTATTATGGCATTTATATTTGGTATGGGGATAACAATTTTTGTGACAGATTATTTTGGAGACTGTGCATTAAAAATTATGGAGTGTGAGGCGAAAGCGGCAGATATAAATGCGTACGAATGGGAAAAAGAGTGGACTGGTTTGCAAAAGCAAATGGCAGACGGGGCAACTGCTGTGTTAAAAAAAGAGATTACATTTAATGATAAAGATGTAAGTGAAGAAGAAAAAGCTACAACAATTAAGTCATATGATATAAACAATGCAGTTCCAATGTGGACATTGTCATCTGACATGACAATGATTGCAGACTATCATAAAAATAATAACAGTTTGTCAGGTCTTATTAAGTGGAGCGACAGATGGTACATACCGGCAAAAACGATGACAGGTGAAGATGCGACGATTTTATTGCAAAAAGAAAAAGACGGTTATCATGTCTATGGACAGTATTTTGGTAATGATGACAATTATGTTGCTGATACGGCAGATGAAATAAAAGATAAGATTAAAAAAGAATTATCAGGTGTGTATATAACTGAGGTAAGGAATATCTCGATACCGTTTTATGATATAAATCTTATATATATAAGGCAGGAAGATGGAAAAGAAAAAGTTATACCATACCAGTCGGAAAGTGCAATAACATTAAATGATATTGGTGAGGAAGAAGGAAAACTTTATACAGTCTCAGAGTTTATATCGAATATGGAAAATGAGTATGAGGAGTATAGTGAACAGGAGTTAAAACAGATAGTAAAAGAAAATAAAACGCAACAGAACTTGGGAGGAAGTCTGTTGCCTAAAAAGAAAAAAGTTGAGGAAAAAGATAAATCAAGAGATTTCTTTTCAGGGCATATTACGATTATGATTATTTCGATTGTTTTAGCTGTGGGAGTGCTTTTCGTAATTAAATTTATAATAAGGAGGAAATATGAAAATTAGATTAAGAAAATTGAGTATAATATTAATTTGTGCATTTATTTCTTTGAATATAACAAATCCAATAAATGCAAAGGCTTCATGGATTTATACGACGATTACAACAGGATTTCAAAAGCAAGAAAGAACGAATTGGTGTTGGGTGGCTAGTGCGAGAAATATGGCAGTGACAAAAGTCAGTAAAGTTAATGTGGTTAAATCACAAAGTAATGTGGTACAAATTATTAAGGGAAGTATAAAAAATGAGACGGGTAGTTTGCGGGAAACATCAAAGGCAATAAAAATTTTTAATGTATCATGCAAATCATCATATAAGTTTGCAAGATTGTCATTTAAGACACTTAAAGAAAAAATAAATAAAGGAGGTGGGGTAATTATGGCAATGCAGAATCCACTTTATGGAGGACATACTATATTACTATACGGATATGATTCAAATGGCAAGGTTAAAGTTTATGATCCTAAAAAGGGACCTATTATATGTCGATATACAGATTTAAGAGATGGTAAAACATTAAGTGGTTATAGTTATGAACAAAGTATATATTATTGATTGTAATTTTCGATGTAGAATAGAAATGAAGAAAATCTATGATATTTCACGATATACAAATGGAAAGATTGGCACGATTTATTTGGGCAAAAATGTTAAAAAGCTAATATTGAAAGAGTCGGATAAAAAATATCGTAATTGGGGAATATTTGAGATTGATAAGTTGCTTGTCGAAGGTAAGAATACGACTATTGAGGGATGGAATAAAAAACATTTGTTTTTAGGAAAACTTTATACTGTCTCAGGTTCAAAAGCGGTGAAATGGGCGAAGAAAAATAAGATTGCTTATAAAGTGTTTGACAATAATTGACAAAATAAACTTTTTTAACTGTAAAGTGGGTGTAAATAAATTGATAAATAAAACAATTTTATAAATTTATTTGCACCTTAAAAGTTTCAGTGTATATTCATCAGATTTAAGTTTTTATAGTAATAAGTAAGAAAACAATTTGGATGTTAAATATTTTTAATTTATGTGAGGTGATGATTATATGAATTTTCTTTCTGTCATAGTGACTTTTTTTGCCATTTTGATTTTGGTTATTGCCATAATCGGACTTAGAAAAGTTGGGGAAAAACAAACAGTAATATTATTGTTGGGAATAATATCAGTTTTGTTTATAATTTTAGGTTTAATATTTATTATTCCAAATATGTGGAGAAATATTGGGATAATTATGCTTATAATCGGTGTGGTAATTTTGGCTGGGGTGTTTCTTTTAACAGTTAAATAAAAAATTAGATATTTATTGGTTGCATGATTAGGAGAAAGTATATGAAAAAGTTATTGGTTATAACATTATGTATTATTACATTAGTGTTTTCAGCGTGTTCGGGAAATAATGAGAAATTTGAAGCAAAATTATCAGAACAAAAGGAAGTTTCCAAAGTAAAACTGACGGAACTTACTGACTTTAAGTGGGACTATGCTTATTTTATTTCGCCATATGTAAGTAAAGAGGAAATTGAAAAAATAATTTCAATAAAATCGGATGAAATTCAAGATAATAATAATAATGATAGTACGATATATGTGGTGTTTACAGAAAAAAATAAAGTTGTATATCAGTTATTTGGTGATGCTCAAAATCTGGGATTTTCATTTGATTTGGGAAAGTATAAAAAGTTTAAACGGATAACTTGCGATAATTGTGATTTTTCAGTGCAGAATAAGGATGGAGAAAATATTTATAAATTGATAGAAAAATAAAGTTTACAGAACAGGTAATTGTGCCAGAAAGTGCAGTTGCCTGTTTTGGAAGGATTTTATAGTAAATTAAGTATTTTGCAACAATTTGCAATAATTTCTTTCTTATAAGATGAAGCATACAATAAGAAAGTGATTATCAGTGTAAAATGTTACAAAAACAATGTAAATTTTTACAAGTAAGCCGAAATATTGAAAAAATATGTTAATATATTTCAAGGTTCTAAAGTAAATCAAGCATAAAAACAGGCTTTTTACTTATACGAACCCATTTCTTACAAAAATCTTACAATATATTAAAATTGTTGCAAAAATGTTAAATGCATAGTATAATGATATTGTGAGTATAACTGATGACAGTTTTTCAGCCATGCTTACAAAGACAAACGTATAAAGGGAAAAACGAAATGGGAGGTACATATTTTATGGAAAAAACAATGTTACGCAGAGTTATGGTAGGTCTTACAATTCTAGTGATTGCTCTTGGAGTTGCCAATGTTGTCAGGGCAAATGTTTCATCAAAAGGAAGCTGTTCATTTAAAAGCAGTGTTTCGGCTGCCGAGATTTCAGAGTAAGTTTTGCAACGAAAAATATGCCTGTTGAGTGAAAAAAGATGATTTTATAGCTGATAGAGGCATTGCAAGTGTGAATGGCAGCAAGGTTGAGTTGCGTTACCGTGATTGTGCGTATGGGAAAGAGGAAACATGAAAAGATATTTTAGTATTATAGCAATTATGGCACTTGTGGTATGTATGTTTGCAGGATGTGGTTCTAAAAAGAGTAACACATCATCAAATGCAAATTCAGGTACATCATCTTCAGAGAGTGCAAAGCAGGAGGAAACAGCAGTTCCTGAGAGCACAGAAAGTACAGATGCAGGCTCGGATATTTCTTCGTCAGATGATACAAAGCAGCTTTCAGGCAAGCATCATGTTGTTATAAAAGTTAAGAAATATGGAAATATTAAAGTTGAACTTGATGCAGATACAGCACCTATATCGGTTACGAACTTTATAAACCTTGCTAAGAAAGGTTTTTATGATGGTCTTACATTTCACCGTATCATAGATGGATTTATGATTCAGGGTGGCGATCCGAGCGGAGATGGAACAGGCGGTTCTGATGAAACTATTAAAGGTGAGTTTAGTGATAATGGTGTTGAGAATAATATATCCCATGTGAGAGGAACTATCTCTATGGCACGCTCATCTGAAAATGACAGTGCAAGCTCACAGTTCTTTATCGTACAGTCAGACAGCACATATCTTGACGGTCAGTATGCCGGATTTGGAAAAGTTACAAGTGGGATGGATATAGTGGACAAGATATGCAAGGATACTCCGGTCACAGATTCAAACGGCACGGTTGAAAAGGAAAATCAGCCTGTTATTGAAAAGATTACGGTTAAGGACTGATGCTTAAAATAAGGCATATTTATACATATTGTATTGTAGGTATGATGCAGGAGCAGATAGCAATGCAGCAAATTGCAGTATCAGTTGCCTGTCACACAGTAAATAAGTAATGATGTTAAGTTGCCGGGGGCATTTATATGTACCCGGCAATAAATATATTAACACTATCAGGGAAGCGGAAGAGTGTATCGTGAATATCTGTTTGGTGAAAGGGGGAGATTGCTTGTTTAAAAGACCTGTAAATGGGAAAAAAGCGACAACGATTCCCTTAAAAAAAGCTGTTGTGTTTGAAAAAGATATATACAGAAAACCGGATATGATAGGAGTTTCAAAAGTTTCGTTGAAAAGCAGCACAAAAAATGCTAAAATAAAAACAGCGAGCGTTTTTGGTGTAGATATAAAGCCGGAGCGTATCGAGAGTGTAAAAGATGATATTACTTTAGACAGACTGTTTGAAATACAGGGGGAGAAAATTGATAAGCGGAGTTGAAGGATTAAAGATTAAACCATTGACGACCTTTAAAAATGATGGAGTTAAGCGTCACAGTGGGATTGAGAGTTTTAGCACTGTACTTAAGTCAAGCGAAAAGAAAGCTGATGCGTCTGACAAAGTACAGGAAAATAGTGATAAGACAGATACGGAGTCATCGTCAAAAAATAGTGCCACGCAGGGTACGGACACGGCTTCGGGCAATAAGATATTATACACAAATGCTACGACCGGTGAGACATATACATATACGGATGTGGCAGATGATGACAATACAAAAACATCATCGACAAGTAAGAGTTCAAATACTACAACCGTTGACTCGATGAAAAAGACAAAGTATGATGCCATATTTAAAAAGGCTGCAAAAAAGTACGGAGTGTCGGAGAGTCTGCTTAAAGCGGTTGCGAAAGCCGAGTCTGATTTTAATCCAAATGATGTATCAAGTGCTGGGGCAGTAGGCGTTATGCAGCTTATGCCATCAACGGCTAAAGAACTTGGAGTCAAAAATCCTTACGATGCCGAGCAGAATATAATGGGAGGGGCAAAGCTTATAGCAGCCCATTTGAAGAAATTTAACGGAAATGTCAGGTATGCACTGGCTGCATACAATGCGGGAAGCGGTGCAGTTAAGAGGTACGGCGGAGTTCCCTCATATTGTAAGACATATGTAAACCGTGTACTGAGTTATAAAAAAGCATATGAAACAGCAAATGCAGTAGGTTGATTGAAAACCTGCTGCATTTTTTGTGATGATAATTCCAAAAACCGGATGCTTTGCATCTGCCGTGTTTTGTGTCTGATAATTTATGATATATTATTTTGCGGATGGTCACTATATTATATATATCAGTAATTTATCCTAAGTCCTTTCGGATAGTGATTTTTTATCGTTCCGTTTGTAATCTTGCCCCATCCGAGAGAAAGACCATTGTAACATACAAGGATAAAACCCTTAGAAGTGGAAAGTCTCTCATCGGAAGTTTGTAAAACATCACCATGCAGATATTTTTCGGCTTCTTCTAATGAACATTCGTAATACTGTTTTACATCGTCTGGTTTAAGATATTTTGCAAATGCGTGTGCAGGCTCGAAGCGGTTCTTTTTCTTGGTTGCAATATGAAGTCCTGCTCTTACGAGTTTTATGCCTTTAAGTTCCGGCATCTGTTCCGGCACCATATAAAGTTCATCGCCGAAATATTCATAGCGTTTGTCCTCATAATCATTTGTTTCAGAAACAAATTCCGAGATAAAATCAATAAATTGTTTTCGCTCACTTTTAGAAAGGATATTTTTTCCGGAAGATTTCTTTTTCTTCTTCTGAATCGGAGGCTCTCCATCCTGTTTCTTTAATCTTACGGCAAAATGTCCCTCACCCCTGACTTTGTGCGGCCATAATCTTAGCGAACCGTGTATTGACTGTATCTCGTTGTCAGAAAGCGGCTTCATTTCGTCAGATATAAAATCGGGATTTCCGTCAGAAATATCAAGACTGAGTATGTCGTGATAATCTTCGACATGAAAATCAGGATATGTGCGTAAAAACCAAAGAAGAATTTCTTCGTCCTCAGCAGGTGCAAAAGTACAGGTGGAATATACCAGAACTCCTCCGGGTTTAAGCATTTTCTCTGCTTCTGCAAGTATTGACTTTTGCCTTTCAGCACATAAAGTGACATTTTCAGGAGTCCATTCTTTTATTGCCGTTTCGTCTTTTCTAAACATTCCTTCACCTGAGCATGGAGCATCAACCACAATCTTATCAAAAAAGCATGGAAAGAATTTTGCCATGTTTTCAGGTGTCTCATTGCATACAACAGCATTTGGTACACCGAGTCTTTCGATATTCTGCGAAAGGATTTTAGCACGCTGTGGGAAAATCTCGTTTGAGACGAGAAGCCCTTTATTGCCCAGCATACCGGCAATCTGTGTCGATTTACCGCCCGGTGCGGCACAGAGGTCACAAACTTTTGGAGGGGTGCCTTCTGTAAAAATAGTTGCATTATCATCTGGTGTGTTTTTATTATCATTATTAAGAAATGTCTGCCTGACATTAAGTGCCTTAGGCTCTGCGAGAAGTGCGGCAACAGCCATTGCACTTGGTTCCTGTATATAGTAAGCACCGGCTTCATGCAGTGCGTGTCTGCCGGGTTTTTCCTCAGGAACAGCATAAAACCCTTCTTTAGCCCAGGGAACAGGACTTAAAAAGAAGGGTAATGTTTCCTGAGACTCTATCTTTAACGGATTTATGCGAAGTCCGTAGGATTTGTCATCTGAATAGCTCTCAATAAATGCTTTAAAATCCTCCGGTTCAAGCAGCAATTTCATTCGTCTGGTAAATTCTTCAGGTAAATTCATATGTAAATCTCCATTTGAAATTTATATCGTGATGCAGTAAGGATTGCGAAAATTGCACAGCAATGAAGCAATCCGTGGTATTAGTTGGGGGTAAAGTACCTTTTGACCCCAACATCATCATATTAAATATAAGTTAAATCAAGTCAGCAATATCAATGTTTTCTCCGGTGATGCCGACATGAGCACCGGCTTTAGCTTCTGCCGTATCCTTATGTGCGATAAGCCATTTGTTTTTTGCCCAAAGGTAAGCATCTTCGGAATTTGCTTTTGTGATATTTGGCATATCAAAGTTAGTTTCTCTTGGGAGTACAATGGCAACCCTGAATCCCTCACCTTTTTTTGCACTGCAAGGTGCGTAGTGAAGCGTTGTTGAGTAAACTTCAACGGCAGTTCCTTTAGGACATAAGAAAGCCTCTGTCTTGCTTGAATCGATTATTCCGTTTTCAACATCCTGAAGCTTGGCAACGAGGAGAATTGCATCATCAGCGGCGATATTTATCTCGTTGTCTCTGTGATACTCAAAACAGTTTAATTTTGTGTTTGTACCATTGCAATAGCCGATTTCAATAGGCATACCACCGTAGCAGTTGTCACGGAGCTGTGCAAAAGCAGGTGTATCTTCAAGTGCTTCACAGGTAGGCTCATAGATTACTCCGTCAGCAGGTTTTTCAGTTTCGCTCTCAAGTCTTTCTAAAAGAAGTTTGTAATCGTAACCGTCTACGATTCGTCCATAAGGCTTAAAAGCATCATCTTTAACCGATTGAATTTTCATGATGTATTATCCTCCTAAAATATAATTGTTTTTTTGTCTTTTATAAAGATGTGAAACATCTGGATTTCAGAGTTATTATAGCACACAGGATATATCATGTCACTTTAAAAATACGAACTGCTATACTTGTTTTATAAGAGTTTTCAAGGTATAATCAAATTGAGATTTTGTTGTTTTGGTAAATATATTATAAAATATATAGGTATAGCATCAGGGTGTTTGACAGATAAAAACGGGAGGAATGTCTTATGAGAGTTGCACTTGCACAGACAGATATGGTATGGGAAGATAAAAAAGCATCTATACAAAAGGCAGAAAAGATGGTAAGCGAAGCTGCAAAATCAAAGACAGATATCATAATTTTTCCTGAAATGAGTTTCACCGGATTTTCTATGAATCTTGAGAAAATAGGAGAAAAGAGAGATTGTTCAGAGACGGTTTCATGTATGAGCACTTTGTCAAAAAAATACAATATTGCCATAGGTTTTGGATGGGCATCACTTCCTGACAAAAAAGGCGGAAAAGGGAAAAATATATTTTCGGTTACGGACAGAGAGGGAAAATTAATCGCAGAATATGAAAAGATACACCCGTTTACATATGGTGGCGAAAGTCGGGTATATGAGGGCGGTGAAAAATTAGTTTCTTTCTCGTTTAAAGGGCATAATATAAGCTTGTTTGTATGCTATGACCTGAGATTTCCGGAAGTATTTCAGGCGGCAGCAAAAAAGTCTGATGTGATGTTTGTAATCGCACAGTGGCCGGAGACAAGGAGTATTCATTGGCAGACTCTTCTCAGGGCAAGGGCAATAGAGACGCAGTCATATATTGTAGGGGTCAACAGCTTTGGTGTCAGGGACGGACTTGGCTACAGCGGTGACAGCATGGCTATAGATTCTATCGGAAATATTCTTGGACAACTGTCAGGCAGAGAGGGTATGCTTATATGTGATATTGATGACAGAGCGTGGGAACTCAGAAATAAATTTGCGATAGGTAAGGACCGAAGAGAGAATCTTTATTACAGGTTATTGGAGGAGTAAGATGAGACAATATGAATTGACGATAAGAATCGCACAGATTCATCATTTGATAGAGGTGCGTAAATATAAAAAAGCACTTGCGGTTGTAAAGACGCTTGATATGCGTCAGGTAAAAGGTATAAGTGATCTCAGTGCTATTGCTGAGGTTTATACAAAAACAGAACAATTTGATGCTGCAAAAAATACTTATTTAAGAATATATAAGAAAAGCCGCACAAGACGAGTTTTATACAGACTTATTTATCTTGCCATAAGAACAAATGCGTTAGATGAAGCGGAGGGATATTATCAGGAATTTGTGGCAATGAGTTCGAGCCAGCGAGATTCACTTATTTTACGGTATCGTATAGATAAAGCTTCAGGGGCATCAGTCGGACAGCTTATCGGTATTCTTGAATCATTAAAAGAAGAGGAGTATATAGAAGAATGGGCATACGAACTTGCAAAACTTTATTTTAAAGCAGGAAGATTTGAAGAGTGCAGAAGTGAGTGCGAGGATATAAAACTCTGGTTTGGCAAAGGTGAGATAGTGGAAAGGGCAAAACGACTTATTGCCAGTATAGATGATGATGAACAGATTGCTTATGTTGACGATAGAGATTATACAATAGAAAAAGAAGTGCCAAACCCTGAGGATACCGGCTCGCTTCCGGACCTTAGTGAATATGTGGAATCTGAAAGTGTGATACAAAGGCGTGAAAATTCAATCGGAAATAAGGTTAAAAAGGCATTAAAAACAACCTTTGAGGATGATGAGGATAAATTTGATGATACATTTGCCGATTATTATGAGGATGAGGACGAAAGTTCAAAGTACGGCAGAGACGAGGCTGTAGATGAATTGCTAAATATGGGTGGGGATAATAATTCAGAGAAAAGCTCCGGGGATAAAATGGAAAGCCTTACAAAAGAAGAATATGATGCTTTGCTAAATTCAGAAATATCAGAACAGTCTTATAATGATGAGCAGTCTGAGTATGAAAATGAATTATATGATTATGGAGAAGATGAGGAAGAAGAGTTCGATGGTGCACAGATGGCAAGAAAAGCCATAGATGGTCTTCAGAAATTGTCGGGGCGTTGGAAACATCAGGCTGCAAAAGAGCAACATACGAGTGAGCAGTCTGAGTATGAAGAAGATTCTGTAGATGACAATAAAAAGCAGCCGCATAAAAAAAACAGAAATCAGCAGATGGAAAAGAAACAGGCATATGCGGAGGAAAAGGCTCAGTACGAGCATCATTCACAGTCGGGCACGGGCATTACACAGGATCTTTCAAAGGAAATATCTGCCATATACGAGGCAGAGCGCAGGGAACAGTTGAAAGTTCATTCTGTTGTGATGGAAGATGACTTTGATAATGGAAATCATGATTTGATTCAGCAAAATACAGAAAATGGTGAAGCTGCATCGTCAGAAATTCCGGAAGATATTCAAGAGTCAGAAGAAAATGCCGTTATTTCAAGACAGGATGCGATGACTCCAGCCGATTTGGAAGAAATAAAAAACGATATAAAGGATATAACAGGCAATATTTTTGGAGAGAAAAAGAAAAGACGCATTATTGATTCGGTTGCTGATGACTGGGGACATACGAAACCTATAAATGAGGCTGTAAGCAAAGTGCGTGAGACGGAAATGCAGCAGGAAAATGATAGTCTGTCAGATGAAAGTGTTAAAAAGAATGTAGAATATAGCGAAAAATCCGATACAAGATTTGTGTTAGACAACGGAGCAGAGCCGGAAATAAACATTAATGGAAAATCAGAGTATATTCAAAAGAATGATGAAAATAAATCAGAGGTGCAGCCTGGTGCTAATAATGAAGTAAAGTCTGAAACAGAGATAAAATTAGAAAAAGCAGCTAAATTATTTGGAATAAATACAAGTGAACTAAAGAAGGAGGAGACAAACATGGATGATTATTCAACACCGGAAGATGAATTACCTACAACTAGGGCATTACATAAGACATTTAAGGATGTGCTGACACTTATAAACGGAGAGAAAGATCCATCACATTTTGTTTTGATTGGAGAGGACACAGATAAGATAATAGCAGTTTCTAAAAAAATCGTAAAGGTGCTTAAGGCAAATGGTTTTTTGAGCAAAGGAAGAATAGGCTGTATTCAGGCTAAGCAGTTAAATCAAATGGATTTTGATGCCTGTCGGGATCAGCTTAAAGGAAGCTGCCTGCTTGTAGATGGTGCTGCAGATCTTTATTTTCCTACTATCACAAAGATTTTTGAGCTTATGGATGAATTTTATGGAGATTTTATTGTAATACTTGCAGATGAGGGAAATACACTTGACCAGATGTTCAGGTTTGCACCTGCACTTGCAAAAAAATTCAAATATGTAATAGATATAAACAGATATACGGCAGAAGATTTGGATTAAGTCAGAAAAGGAGGCGGGGATTGTATGCCGCTTGGTTCAGAGAAAGTAGTAAATGTCATAGGACATATAAATCCGGACACGGATTCTATTTGTTCAGCCATCGCTTATGCGAGACTTAAGAGAGAGGTGACAGGTGAAAACTATGTTGCTAAGAGAGCAGGTCAGATAAATGCAGAGACAAGATTTGTACTTAAGCGATTTGGAATACTTCCACCTGATTATATGAATGATGTAAGACCTCAGGTTATCGACATTGATGTGGGACGCGTAAAAGGTGTCGGTGAAGACATTTCATTAAAAAAAGCGTGGGAACTTATGAGGGAAGATGCACTTCAGACACTTCCGATAGTAGATGAAAACGAGTTTTTAAAGGGACTTATCACAATCGAGGATATAGCAAAATCATACATGGATGTTTACGACAGCCGTATTATTGCAAATGCGGGAACTCCATTTAGGAATATTGTTGAGACACTTGGTGGAGAGATGATATCAGGAGAGCCTGATGAAACGATAAAATCAGGCAAATGTCTTATCGCAGCAGCAAATCCGGATCTTATGGAAAGCTATATTGAAAAAGGAGATATAGTGATTTTGGGAAACAGGTATGAATCGCAGCTCTGTGCCATTGAGATGGGTGCAAAATGTATAATAGTTTGCGATGGTGCTCCGGTATCGTTTACAATAACAAAACTTGCACAGGACAAGGGCTGTTTTATAATTAAGACACCATATGATACATTTACGGCATCAAGACTTATTAATCAGAGCATACCGATAAGGTTTTTTATGAAAAGTGAAAATCTTATAACCTTTGGACTTGGTGAATTTCTTGATGATATACGAGATGTTATGGCAAAAAAAAGATACAGGGATTTTCCAATACTTGATTGGAATGGCAGATACTTTGGGATGATTTCCAGACGAAGACTTCTTGGTGCGAGAAAGAAAAAGCTTATTCTTGTGGATCACAATGAGCCGTCACAGGCAGTAGATGGTATAGAAGATGCTGAACTTTTAGAGATAATAGACCATCATCGAATAGGAAGTATCGAAACAATGGGTCCGGTATTCTTCAGAAATCAGCCGCTTGGATGTACAGCTACCATTATATATCAGATGTACAAAGAAAATAAGGTGGATGTGACACCTGAAATTGCGGGACTTCTATGTTCAGCGATATTGTCAGATACGCTTGTCTACAGGTCACCTACCTGCACTGAGACAGACAAGGCGGCAGCAGAAGAACTTGCAGCTATAGCAGGAATAAAAACACAAGATTATGCTATGGAAATGTTTGCGGCAGGAAGTGATTTGTCATCAAAATCTCCGGAAGAGATATTTTATCAGGATTTCAAAAAATTTGTTGTGGGAGAGCAGACATTTGGCGTAGGTCAGATAACAGCGATGACTGGCAGGGAACTCACAGCAATAAAAGAAAAACTTATACCATATATGCAAAAAGCAATGGCAGCTCATGAAGTATCAATGCTGTTTTTTATGCTTACTGATATATTACAGGCAAGTACAGAACTTTTATATTATGGAAGTGGTGCGAGAGAACTTGCACTTGAGGCATTTCATTTGCCGAAAGATACAGAAACGATAATTCTTAAAAATACGGTATCCAGAAAGAAGCAGATAATACCGGCGATGATGATGGCATTGCAGGAAGAGTAATAAAAAAGACAAATAGAAAGAGACAAGTCTATTGACATGAAAGTTGATTTTCAAGGATTGATATAAAGCAACAAAAACCATATAAAAAATACCCCCATAAACTTATATTTTGATGTAAGCTTATGGGGGTAAATTGTTTTATAAAACACATTTTAGGAAGTGTGACTATTTGGCATCATTCATTTCTGTATATCCATCCGGAATCTTAATTCCTAAAGTGTCGCAGTTTTCTTTGTTGTAAAGTTTTGTCGGATTTTTGTCTGTCTCGATAGCCATTTTTCCGGGATCAGCACCCTCTTTAAGAATTTTATAAGCCATCTCACCTGTCTGGTAACCAAGGTTGTAGTAACTGATGGAAAGAGCAGTGACTCCGGCTTCACAAATTCCTTTTTCTCCTGCAAATACAGGAATACCGGCAGGAATAACAACATTTTTAACAGTTTCAATACCAGAAGCCATAGTGTTGTCTGTTGGAATGTAGATAGCATCAACTTCGGAACAGGCTGTCTGAGTAACAGACTGTATCTCGTTTGAGTCAGATGCAGTATATTCTTTATATTCGATTTTATCTTTCTTAAGTTCTTCTTCCATAAGTTTGGCCTGATATGCTGAGTTTGGTTCAGATGAACAGAAAAGAATACCAACTTTTTTGACATCAGGTTTGATTTCAAGAATCATGTCCTCCTGCTTGTCGATAGGAGCAAGGTCTGCAGTTCCGGTAACATTTGTGCCGGATGTACCTTTCCAGTCTTTGATGTTAAGTGCAGTACCGTAATCAGTAACAGAAGTGCCCACGATTGGAATTTCATTTGTTGCTGAAACAGCAGCCTGTAAAGCACCTGTTGCGTTTGCCATGATAAGATCTACTCCGTTTGTGACGAAACCGTTGCAAATTGTAGAGCAGTTAGTTGACTCGCCCTGTGCGTTCTGTTCGTCAAATTCAACATTGTCTTTTCCAAGCTTGTCCGTAAGTGCTTTTTTAAAGCCCTTAGTTGCGGCATCAAGAGCATTATGCTCCACAAGCTGACAGATGCCGATTTTGTATGTTTTTTTGCCTGAACTGTCAGAACCTGATTTGCCATTTGAACTTCCGCAGGCTGTAAGACTTGCTGCCAGTGCGGTAACAGTAAGTAAAGATACTATTTTTTTAGATAATTTCATAATGTCCTCCTTTTTGATTGCAATGGAAATATTATAAGGCAAGAGGGGGTGCAAAGTCAAATTGATGGGAAATTATGCAACAAAGGCTGCTAAAGTAACTTTATGAAAAACACATAAACCGATAAATGGTGTATTTTTGGGGAATATTTGGGGTAATATTTTATAAAAAATTATGGTATAAAAGTGTAAAATGACTGCATTAAGAACTGAAAGTGATAGATGCACATTAAATATCGGTTTGCCAATATAGACAAAACTAACGAATTATATTTTGAGAATGGAGCTTGATATGTCTAATAAAAAGATAAAAAATCCTTTGTGGGACAATGAACTTAATATAGAAAAAAGACTTGATTTTTTAATTAACAGCCTTACTTTAGATGAGAAGATAAGCTGTATGAGCAATGCTAATCCTGATATTGACAGACTTGGTATCAGGGCTTTCAATATAGGCGGCGAGGGAGCACACGGAGTGCAGGCGAGACACGACCAGGGATGGGATTTGCGTGAGCCTGATTTTACAACAATTTTTCCTAATCCCATAGGAATGAGTAGGTCGTGGGACGAGGATATGCTTAAAAAGTCGGGCGAAGTAGTGGGAATTGAAACAAGAGGTCTTTTTGCTGCAGGAAAGAGCGGAAGTCTTTCGGTGTGGGCACCTACGGTTGATATGGAGCGTGATCCGAGGTGGGGAAGAAATGAGGAGGCATATGGAGAAGACCCTTATCTGACAGGGAGTCTTGCAGGTGCATATGTTGAGGGAATGCAGGGAGATGACGATTTCTATCTGAGATGTGCTGCGACTTTAAAACATTTTTATGCTAATAATGTTGAGGAGGACAGGACATTTACTTCATCGTCAATAGATCCAAGAAATAAACACGAATATTATCATGAGCCTTTCAGAAGAATTATAAAAGAGCATGGTGCGGAAGCTATGATGACGGCATATAACGAGATAAACGGTGTACCATGTATGGTTATGCGTGATATTAAGGATTATGCAAAAGACAGGTGGGGACTTCATCATGTGGTGACGGATGGTGGTGATGTGCTTCAGACGGTAAACCAGCATGAGTATTTTGGCACGGATGCACAGACTGTGGCAGCAGGAATTAAAGCAGGTGTTGACAGTTTTTCTGATAATAGAGAAAAGATGGAGGATGCAGTAAGAGAAGCATATGCCCTCGGTCTGATTGAAATGAAAGATATAGACGAGGCGGTCAGAAATCGTTTTGGCACAATGATAAGGCTTGGACTCTTTGATGCCTACGGTGACAATCCATATTCGCAGATTACTATTGAAGATGTCAGTACAAAGAAAAATCAGGAAACTGCACTGAAGATGGGACAGGAGTCGGTTGTACTTCTTGAAAATAAAAATGGTCTGCTGCCTATTGATAAAAGAGATGCGATTGGAAATATAGGTGTAATCGGACCTCTTGCAGATGTGTGGCAGCTTGACTGGTATTCCGGACTTCCACCATATTATGTGACGGGACTTGATGGAATAAAAAAATATACGGACACTTCTTTTGAAAAAGGATTGTGCAGATTTAAGATAAAGGCAGACGGAAAATATCTCGGACTGGACAAAGAGGACAGACTTGTCATTGTAGATGAAAAAAATGCTGAAATATTTGAAGTTGAACAATGGGATAAAAAGCAGTTTACCCTGAAAAGCTGTTCAAAAGGAAAATTTTTGTCGGTGAGGGATGATATTAATGGCGGTGAAAGTGGAGATATATGTGCCTGTAAAGAGAGAGCGTTTGGCTGGTTCGTAAAAGAAGCTTTTAAAATATCAGAATCTGATGGAGAACTTTCAAAAAAAGAAGCGGAGGAGACAAAGGTTTCACAAAATGAGAACAGACAGATTATTTTTAACAGTTCTGTTTCGTGTGGAGTGACAAGCTGGAATGATGAGACATTATATATAGATGAAAATGGAAAACTATGCGTGGAAAGTGCATTACAAAAAACAGAAAAATGCGATTATGGTAATAATGATGAAGTAGTTGAAGAAAGTATGTCTCAGAAAATGAGTGCGAACGAGGAAAATAGGAATGAAATTGATAAATCTGTAAAGATAAGCCATTTTGAATTTGAACTTGTTTCGGATGGTATTGAAAAAGCGGTAAAACTTGCAAAAAAAGTAAAATATCCGATACTTTTCCTCGGAGGAGATCCAATGATTACCTGTAAAGAGGATGTAGACAGAGAGGATATTGATTTTCCGGCATATCAGCAGGAGCTTCTTGAAGCGGTATATGAAGCCAATCAAAATGTCATTATAGTGCTTATAAGTAATGTCGCGTTTGATATATCATGGGCAAAAGAGCATATCAAATCAATATTATTATCGGCGTCAGGATGTATGGAACTTGGAACAGCTATAGCTGACAATATTTTTGGCAAGGTAAGTCCGGCGGGAAGACTCAGTACGACATGGTATAAGGAACTTGCAAAACTTCCGCCTAAAGAAGATTACGATATAATAGCTCATCCGAGAACTTATGCTTATTATGACGATGAAGTGCTTTATCCTTTTGGATATGGAAAAACATATTCCGAGGTGAGATACCTTGACATGACGGCAGAAATAAAAGATTACACAAAGATTGCAGTGACCGTTGAAGTCGAAAATACAGGGAAATATGTGACGGATGAGGTTGTACAGATTTATGTGACGAAGAAGGGCTCGGCAGTTAAGAGGGCAATAAGAGAATTAAAGGCATTTGAGCGAGTAAAAGAGCTTGCATCTGGAGAGAGAAGAACAGTCAGGCTTGAAATAAAAATAGGCGACCTCAAATATTATGATGTGGCTGATGAAAGATTTATCCTTGAAGACGGAGAATATGAAATTCAGGCAGGTTCGTCAAGCCGTGATATTTATTTAAAAAGGGCTGTAAATATAAAAGGGACGGCAAGAAGTTCAAGAGATGCATGGCAGACGATAAAAGCAAACCATTATGATAAATATGAGAATATTTATCTGTATGAGGGAATAAACGGATTTGATGCAGTATGCACACTGGATAATAAAACGGATGGTGAAATTTCATATAGAAATGTGTGTGTTAAGAAAGCCTATCCGTTTAATCCGGAGAAATATTCTCTCGAAATACTGGCATCTATAGAGGATGATGGTGTGGTCGAAGCTTTTGCAAATGATGAAAAAATCGGATGCTTTGTAAAAGGACAGACAAAAACCACTGATATACACAGCGAAATAGGTACAGCGGCATTCAGGACGGACAAAAAGATGCCGTGGACAGCATTTGGAAGAAAAACGGACTTTAAGAAATATGATATAGAACTCGATGGCAATAAGATTCCTGATGGGGAGTTTGAGTTAAAACTTAAAATGAGAGGATATATAAGGGTTTGTAGTTTTAAGATGATCTGAAGTTGTTAGACGCTGATTCGCAGCTTATGTTTACTTCATATATTTGAAAGGCTATTCCGCCAAATATCTTTTTATGGTGGAACTGTTACAAATTTTTTAGTTTTTTGTAAAAAAAGATTTTTACATTTTGATTTTATATGTTATACTATGGGTAGCGGCTTCATGCGGAACGGAAAATGTCGTGTTTATCGAGTGACATGAGTACAGTCCTTGATTTGAGGAGTGTGCCGTTTCCTGCCTGGCAGGAGATACAGATATATCTGACATGAAGTCAGTTTTGTGCCGGATTTTCATTTTGAAATGATGGCGGTTGCAATGCGATTTATATCGCAGACAATTATTTATTCATATTTAGGAGGTAACTTTACAATGGCAAACAAATGGGTATATATGTTTAGCGAAGGCGACATGACCATGCGTAACTTACTCGGTGGTAAGGGTGCTAACCTTGCAGAGATGACAAATATCGGTCTTCCTGTACCACAGGGATTTACAGTAACTACAGAAGCTTGTACACAGTACTATGAAGATGGACGTCAGATTAACGACGAGATCATGGCTCAGATCATGGACGGCGTTAAAAAGATGGAAGAAATCAACGGAAAGAAATTCGGAGATTCTGAAAATCCATTATTAGTTTCAGTTCGTTCAGGTGCTCGTGCTTCAATGCCTGGTATGATGGATACAATCCTTAACCTCGGTTTGAATGACGATGTTGTAGCTACAATGATCAAAGGAAACCCGGACCCAACATTTGAGCGTTTCGTATATGACTCATACAGACGTTTTATCCAGATGTTCTCAGATGTAGTTATGGAAGTTGGTAAGAAATACTTCGAGCAGCTCATCGACAAGATGAAAGAAGAAAAAGGTGTTAAGTATGATGTAGATCTTACAGCACAGGATCTTAAGACTCTTGCAGAGCAGTTCAAGGCTGAGTACAAAAATCAGTTAGGAACAGACTTCCCTTCTGACCCTGTAGAGCAGATGAAACTTGCTGTAGAGGCTGTATTCCGTTCATGGGACAACCCTCGTGCAAACGTATATCGTCGTGACAACGACATCCCTTACTCATGGGGAACTGCAGTTAACGTAATGCCTATGGTATTCGGTAACTTAAACAATGAATCTGGTACAGGTGTTGCATTTACTCGTGACCCTGCAACAGGTGAGAACAAACTTATGGGTGAGTTCCTTATCAACGCACAGGGCGAGGACGTAGTTGCCGGTGTTCGTACACCAATGCCAATCGCTCAGATGGAGCAGGAATTCCCAGAAGCATATGCTGAGTTCGTTAAGGTTTGTGATACACTTGAAAATCACTACCACGATATGCAGGATATGGAGTTCACAGTTGAAAACAAGAAGCTTTATATGCTTCAGTGCCGTAACGGTAAGAGAACAGCTCCTGCTGCATTAAAGATTGCTTGTGACCTTGTTGATGAAGGACATAAGACAGAAGAAGAAGCAGTTGCTATGATCGATCCTCGTAACCTTGATACACTTCTTCACCCACAGTTCGATGCTGCTGAGTTAAAGAAAGCTACTCCAATCGGAAAAGGACTTGGTGCTTCTCCTGGAGCTGCTTGCGGTAAAGTCGTATTCACAGCAGAAGATGCTGTAGAGTGGGCTGAGCGTGGTGAGAAAGTTGTACTTGTTCGTCTTGAGACATCTCCGGAAGATATTACAGGTATGAAGAGTGCACAGGGTATCCTCACAGTTCGTGGTGGTATGACATCTCACGCAGCCGTAGTTGCTCGTGGTATGGGTACTTGCTGTGTATCAGGCTGCGGCGATATCAATATGGATGAAGAAAACAAGAAGTTTACTCTCGCAGGTAAGGAATACCACGAAGGTGACTATATTTCAATTGACGGTTCAACAGGTAACATCTATGACGGCGTAATTCCTACAAAGGATGCTACTATTGCCGGCGAATTCGGCAGAATTATGAGCTGGGCTGACAAGTTCAGAAAGCTCAAGGTTCGTACAAACGCCGATACACCTGCTGACGCAAAGAAGGCTCGTGAACTCGGTGCTGAAGGTATCGGCCTTTGCCGTACAGAGCATATGTTCTTTGAAGAAGACAGAATCGCTGCATTCAGAGAAATGATTTGTTCAGATACAGCTGAAGAAAGAGAAGCTGCTCTTGAAAAGATTCTTCCTTATCAGCAGGGCGACTTTGAAAAGCTTTATGAAGCACTTGAAGGCTGCCCGGTAACAATCCGTTTCCTTGACCCACCTCTTCACGAATTCGTTCCTACTGAAGAAGAAGACATTAAGAAGCTTGCTGATGCACAGGGCAAGAGCGTTGAGCAGATTAAGGCTATCATCGCTTCTCTTCACGAATTCAACCCAATGATGGGCCACCGTGGTCTTCGTCTTGCAGTTACATATCCTGAAATTGCAAAGATGCAGACTAAAGCAGTTATCCGTGCTGCTATCAATGTTCAGAAGGCTCATCCTGATTGGAATGTTGCTCCTGAAATTATGATTCCTCTTTCATGTGACGCTAAGGAACTTAAGTATGTTAAGGATATCGTTGTTGCAACTGCTGATGCTGAAATTGCTGCTGCCGGCAGTGATATGAAGTATGAAGTTGGTACTATGATTGAAATTCCTCGTGCTGCTCTTACAGCAGGCGATATTGCTAAGGAAGCTGAATTCTTCTGCTTCGGTACAAACGACCTTACTCAGATGACTTATGGCTTCAGCCGTGATGATGCAGGTAAGTTCCTTAATGCATACTATGATGCAAAGATTTTTGAAAGCGACCCATTCGCTAAGCTTGACCAAACAGGTGTTGGCCAACTTATGGAAATGGCAGTTAAGAACGGTAAGGCTACTCGCCCTGAACTTCACTGCGGTATCTGCGGTGAACACGGCGGTGACCCATCTTCAGTAGAATTCTGCCATAAGATTGGTCTTGATTATGTATCATGCTCACCATTTAGAGTTCCTATCGCAAGACTTGCTGCTGCTCAGGCTGCAATCGCAGAAATGTAATCAAATTACATTTGTTAGGAAATAAAAAATTAGAGGACTGCTTCGGCAGTCCTCTTTTTGCAGCCGTTCGCAGTGGCAAGCACCCAAGATGCTATAAAACAAAAACGGGCTGGAGCTTCGCTCCAACCCGTTTTGTTCTGTTTTATTTTATTCGATTTCGATATATTTTGTTGTATCAATTTCTTTCTTTGGCTGTTCTTTTGGAATAGTCAATTTAAGAATACCGTGCTTAAATTCACCTTTAATGTCAGCCTCGTTTATGTCGCCTACATAAAAGCTTCTCTCGCAAGTGCCGGCATAACGCTCTCTGCGGATGTATTTAGAAGATTTCTCTTCTTTTTGTTCCTCATCAAGACCTTTTTCGGCTCTGATGGTGAGGTAACCGTCTTTAAGCGAAACTTTTACATCATCTTTTGAGAAGCCCGGCAAATCCATTTCCATTAAATAGCTGTCGTCGCTTTCCTGTACATCGGTCTTCATAAGGTTTTTACCTCTGTGGCCATACAGTTTCTTTTGCATTTTCTCCATATCTCCGTCATCATAAAACGGAAAATCAAAGAAATCATCGAACAAATCTTTACCAAATACACTAGGCATCAACATAAGTCATCGCTCCTTTCATAAAAAACACCATATTGAAACCTGTTTTTTATGAACTCGGGATGGGAAACAAAGCGGAGTTACCTAAGGCTTTCGCCTCTCTTGCTTCTCCTTGACTTCCTTTCCTTTTGTTCTGTCTATACTATATCACCGTCAATTAGCACTGTCAAGGGTAGAGTGCTAATGTTAACAAATAATTAAACTTTTTATCCGATAGGTACAAAAACAGCAAAATTTATATATTTTATGCCGGCTGTTAAAACTCTGCGTACAAAAGCAAAGCGGACTTTGTATATATTTGTGATAATTTTATTGCAAAAGTGCGGTGGAAATTATAAAATAAATATATCAATATTTATCAGGTGTTTATATGATTGAAAAAAGATTTGAAGAATTAAATGAACGCGCTTACGAAAGGGGATATAATACCTTTTCCGACTTTTTAAATATGGAGGAGCAAAGCGTACTTAAATCGACTTTTATTCCGTGCGTGCTTTTTGGGGGATATTCTATGGCGGAGCGTGTGGTGGCAGGCTTTGGCGAGGATTTGAACGATGAAAAATTCCCGATTGTGTGCGTTTGTGCAAAACCGCTTATTCAAAAATTTGCCGATGAACTGACGCACCGTGATTTTCTCGGTGCGCTGATGAATTTGGGAATAAAAAGGGAACTTGTGGGTGATATAATTGTTGAAGATAACTGCGGATATATCCTTTGCCTTGAACATATTGCAGATTATATTTGCGAAAATTTAAACCGTGTTCGCCACACAAGTGTAAAAACGCAAATAAGCGCACTTCCTGAAAATTTGAATAAAGAGATTGAATCAAGCGAAGTATTTGCGGCATCAAAAAGAATTGATGTGGTGATAAGCGCAGTTTATAATCTGTCAAGAAATGAAACTTCAAAGCTTGTTAAAAATGAGAGAGTGTTTGTAAATTCCCGTATGGTATCTTCTGTATCAAGTCTGCTTAACGGCGGTGATGTTGTATCCGTCAGGGGATTTGGCAGATTTGTATTTGTAAAAGAGATAAAGGAAACTAAAAAGGGCAGGCTTGTACTTGAAATTAAAAAATATTGACAGTCCAAAAAAATGAACCAATGCCTAAATATAATATGTATATATGATATAATACGCTCGGAGGGATAAATATGAATACTGTGTTATCATTTATAATAATTGCGTTTCTTGTTATTTGCCTGATTATGCTTATTATGATTTATTCTAAAAAAGGTGCATCGTCAGGCGAACTTATTAAGCAGCAAATTGAACTTTCGTCAAAAGCTACCGATGATAAAATATCAAAATTGAGCAGCCAAATGGGTGCGCTTACCGATAAAAATTACGAGCAGCAAATTAAACTTATTGAAACGCTGAATGTAAATTCGCAAAAGCAAATGCAAATAACAGCCGAGTCGCTTGAGCGTATGCAATCAAGTAATGAAAAAAAGCTTGAACAAATGCGAAAAACCGTGGATGAAAAGCTTGATGAAACTTTAACTCAAAGGCTTAATTCTTCTTTTGAAACAGTGTCAAAGCAACTTACAAATGTATATAAAAGCCTCGGTGAAATGAAAGAGTTAAGCTCAAATGTTACAGACAGTGTCGGTTCGCTCAACCGAGTTTTAACCAATGTTAAGGCGCGCGGTACTTGGGCGGAAGTTCAGCTTCAAAATATACTTGACCAAACTATTGCAAATATGTACGAAACAAATGTGCAAACAAACCCGAGCTATAACGGCAGAATTGAATTTGCGGTTAAAATACCAAACGGTGATACCGATGAAATTACATATCTTCCGATAGATTCAAAATTTCCTATGGAGGATTATGCCCGTCTTACCGCCGCAAGTGATGAGGGCGATATTGAAGCACTTGCAAATGCTAAAAAAGCACTTGAAACAAGGGTTAAGGATGAAGCAAAGCTTATCAAGCAATATGTTTGCCCGCCGTATACTACACCTTTTGCAATTATGTACCTTGCAACAGAGGGCTTGTATGCTGAAATTATATCTTCTAAAACAGGAATTGCCGAAAGCTTGCAGGCACAGGGAATTATGATTGCTGGTCCGTCAACAGTTACCGCACTTCTTAATTCACTTGCAATGGGTTTCAAAACCGTTGCTATTAACAAAAAGGCAAATGAAGTGTGGAAAGTTCTCGGTGCGGCAAAAACACAATATGAAAAATTCGGAGTTGTGCTGGCAAAGGCACGCAAAAAGGTGGAAGAAGCCGGCAAAACTTTGGAAGACGCAGAAAACCGAAACAGAATTATCCAAAAAAATCTTAAAACCGTTGAATCTCTTTCTGCCGATAAGGCAGAGCAAATTCTTGGATTGGAATTTGAAAACGAAGAATGATTTACTGAACTCTAACAGGGCAATTTGCCCTGTTTTTTTTACCTCTTGACAAACGGTATAAAATATTTTTTAATAAAATCAGAAATTTTTGTCACAAAATCGATTTATTTAGGGATATTGTATAATGATAGGACTTTTTTTAAATCTGCTTGATACTCAAAGTGAAAAAGACAAATTCGCAAATCTGTATGATAAATATAAAAATTTGCTTTATTGGATTTCGTATGGAAAAACGAAAAGCAGTCAGGATGCCGAGGAGTGCGTTCAGGAAACGTTTTTCTATGTTGCAAAGCATTTTGAAAAAATCGGTGATGTCAATTCAAGTAAAACCAAGGGTTATCTTGCAACAATTGTCACGGGATTTTCGATTGATATTTATAATAAATCAACGGAATTTAATCACATTGATATTGATGATAACAATATGACTCAAAATTTATCATATTTTGATAATATCGAAACTTTTGAGCTTTCTTGCGCAATTGAAAATGCTCTTAGCGAGGAAGAAAAAATTTATGTCTATCTCAAATATGTTTACGGATATAAGAGCACCGAAATTGCGGAAATTTATAATGTTACGGATATATCGGTGCGCAAAAAAATTGAAAGAGCCAAAGCAAAATTAAAAAAATATTTTGAGGAGGAAACAAATGACTAATTTTGAAGAAGCTTGCAAAATGTCGGCTGAAAAATGGGCTGATTCTTTGCCCTCCGTGATTGAAGTGCATAATTTTAGCAAAAAGCATATTGATGCCATAAATGAAATTATATATCCCAAGCAGAGCGTTAAGGTTAAAAAGCTTTCAAAGAAAACAATTAGGTTTATCATTATTGCCGCTGTTTTGCTTGTGCTTGCAACTACTGCCATTGCTTCCCCTGCCTTTAGGCAATTTACTTTAAATAATTTCTCAAACCATAGTGAATATAGAGTTGGTGATACTAAAAATGTTCTTGCACTTACTGATTTAAAAGTGAATTATATTCCAAAAGGCTTTAAAAAAACTTATAGTTATAAAAACTACTCGTATGGTTACACAAATTTAAATAAATATGTTTATGTAGATAAGATGAGCTTAGATACTGAAATAGCTTTTGATACCGAAACAAGCAGAAGCGAAAATATTACAATAAAAGGAGCAAAGGCGATTTATTATATTACTGATAATAATGTTGGAACAATAATATATAATGATGGTAATTATATTTATGATATTCATGGTAATATAAGCAAGGAAGAACTTGTTAAAATTGCACAAAACGCAGAATAATGAATTAGGCAAAATGCCGAATTCTCGATTTTTTAAAATTTTTTGTCACAAAGTGGCCTTTTTTAGGGATTGTGTATAATGAAAGCAGAAATCGGAAAGGAGGTGCAGATATGCCTACACAAAGTACAAGGATAAAACAGATTTTTGCAATTGTATTTTCTGTTTTGTTAATGTTTTCAAGCTGTATAGTTGCAAAAGAAAAAGTCAGACAGATATGAAACTGTTGAAACTTGGACGAGAAAAAATCATAAAAAGAATATTTGTTGTTATATTATCAGTTATTTTTGTTTGTTCTTTTAGTACATATGCATATGCTAGCGAAAAAGCGCAACCAATAATTTCATTTTGTGCGACATTAAAAATTGTGTCTTGTCCAAATGCATCAAATAGCTCGAAGGCTAGTTCCGGTATTTTAGGACATTCGTTTTTAATAGTTGAAAATATAGGCGTTTCAATTTTCAAAATCGGACATATGACAGTGCCTGTTGGCGATAGTATCACAATCGGTACTTATTCAAATAGAAAAAATCACAATGGAATTCGGTTAATACAGATTGTAAACTTTCTGGAAGTAACCCCAAAGCGTTGGCTGACAGTATAAAAAAGTTAATGGATATAGCACAAAGGTTACAATTCCTAAAAAAGTATAAATAATATTGCAAGACATACCAAAGACGGAATGGTATATGATAAAACAGGTGCAAAAGTAAGTGGTGATTAAATATGATTTTTATTAAAGCTTTTATAAAATGTTATCCCTATCTTGTAGGTATAGCGATTATTTGCTTTGTATGCTATGCAGTGTGGATTTCAAAAATTTATTATGATATACTTACCGCTGTTCCTTTATGGATGATGATTGCGTATGGCGCAATATTAAGCGTGGCAGTAATCGCTGTTTTGACTGTTATATACATAATTTTGCTCAAGTGCGTTAATAAATAATTGCAAATAGGAATAAAAAAGACCGTCGGGTGACGGTCTTTTGCTTTTGTATCATTTTTTAGTATAGCAAATATGGGAAAAATGAACTCCTTTATCATAATAGCTTGCAAGAAGTTCTTTTTCGTATTCAGCTTTATTAAATGCAGGGAAAAATACCTGCGCGTCGTCACATTCAGCTTCAATTTCGGTTAAATACAGCTTGTCTGCCATTGGCAAAAACTGCTTGTAAATATCACCGCCGCCGATTATAAATGCATTGTCGCTGTCAACTTCCTTTAATGCATTTTCAATAGAGTTAACCACCGTCGCACCCTCGGCTTTATAATCTTTTCTTGTGGTGATAACTATGTTTTTTCGCCTTGGCAAAGCTTTCGGCAGTGATTCAAATGTTTTTCTGCCCATAATTACACTGTTGCCCATTGTGGTTTCTTTAAAGAATGCCATATCGTCTTTAAAATGCCAAATCAGGTCGTTTCCTTTGCCGAGTTCAAGATTTTTGCCTACTGCGGCTATCATACAAATTGCCATAATTTTCTCCTGCTTACTGTGAAATAGGGAATGAAATTTTGCCTAAATGTTTATAATCAACAAGTTTAACATCTTTGCAGTCTCTTGATGAATCAAATTTAAAGAAATCATCAATTTCCGGATTAAGCCAAAGCTTCGGTGCAGGCAAATCGCCCTGCTCGTCAAACCTCTTTAACTGCTCTTTAATTCCGTCAATTTGGTTTACATAGATGTGTGCGTCCTTAATGCTCCAATCAATTGTACCCGGCTTTAATCCGCAAACCTGTGCAAGCATACAAAGAAGTGTTGCATATTGCGTAACATTAAATGGTAAACCAAGCGGAACATCACAGGAACGCTGATGTACCCAGCAGTTAAGCTTTCCGTTGGTAACATCCCATTCGCTTGACCATACACAGCTCGGAAGTACTGCTGTATCAAGGTAATCGTTTTGCCATAAAGTCATTACCATTCGCCTGTCTTCCGGGTGGTTTTTTATTTTGTCAATAAGATTTTGAGTCATTTGGAATTTATTTACAATGTAACCGTAAGCTGTGCCGATTGTGTGCGCCCACTCTTTGCCGAAGAATTTGTGAACTTCTGTTTTAACAAGATTTCCGTTTTCATCCGGCAGCATTTGGGTGGCGTTCCAATATCCTTTTTCGTCAATTTCCCATTCATTCCAAATTTTAACATCGCGCTCCTGTAACCAACGAACATCGTTTGACTGCGCCTGATATATCCACATCATTTCAAGCACTGCTTGGCGGATAAATAATTGCTTTGTGGTAAGAATAGGGAATTCCTGTGATAAATCAAAATGAAAATGATGTGACGGTACTTTGATTGTGTTAGTTCCCGTTCTGTTAACAACTTCAGTTCCCTCTTCAAGTATTTTTCGGCATAAGCCCAAATAATCTTTATCCCATTGTGACATAATTATATCCCTTTCAAAATAAACTAACGGTATTTTAACATAAAGCGACATTCATTTCAACTATAAAACTGCTTGAAAAGGTGCAACTCGCCTTGCATATAAATTGATGATAAGCAGTCAGCTATATTATAAACATATCAAGTATTTATTAAATTTTGGTTAAGCCTATTTACACTTTCTTAATTTGTGATATACTCTTTATGTTACTAATTTATGAACCGAGGTGCTCCTATGGGAAAAATTAAATCTTTTTTGAACAGCAAAATTGTTAAAAAAGATGTAGGTGAGCCGACATATCTTACCTGGAAGGAAGCTTTGTCTTATGCAATGGGCCGCGGCGCTCAAGGTATGAGTACAAGTATGACAGCTTCAAAATATGTCAATTTCTTTATTACCGATGTGCTTCATATCAAAGCAAGGCACGCAAGTAATATCAGGCTTTATTGCGGTATTTTTGATGCGATTAACGACCCGATAATGGGTGTTATTGTTGATAAAACCCGTTCACGCTGGGGCAAAATGAGGGGCTATATTAAATTTGCACCTTATCTTGTGTCACTGTTTATGATTTTATTCTTCGTCGGTAATGACAACCTGTCATATGGAATGAAGATGGCATTGACTGTTTTTGCTTTTGTCGGCCTTGATGTTACATATACCGCATTTGATGTTCCTATGGGCGCGCTTGCGTTTTCAATGACTCCCAACGGTACTGAACGAACGAAGCTTTACGGTATTGCGTCTATCGGGCGAATGATACTCGGTGCCATTCCGGCAGCTTTGGTTGCTTTTGCCGCTTGGTTACCGTATTTTAATTCAAATCTTGATAAAGCATATTTGGTTGCGGCTGTTTTTTCGGCAGTGTTTATTATTGTGTTTACCCGCTTTACATTTTCAAACTGCCAAGAAAGAATGGAGCACAGCGAGGAAACGCCGTCACTTAATGAATGTATCCACTTGCTTTTAACAAACAGGCCGCTTTTAATGCTTTTCCTTTGTAACATCTTTTTTGTCATTATTAAGGTATCCGAGCAATGCTCATTCTATTTTGCATACGATTCACTTTTCAATGCTAAATATAACGGACTTCTCGATATTATGAAAGCACCGGGTTCTGTTTTGGCAGGTTTGCTTGTTCCTATTATTGTTGAACGCTTGGGTGCTAAAAGCGACAGTAAAAAATTCTATCAGGTGTGCTGTGTTTTAGGTATAGTTTTAAACGGACTTTTTGCCCTTTTAACATACAACGGAATTATGAACAAGCCTGCAAATCAGCCTGTTTCAACCTTAACCGGTGTAATTGTACTTGCATTTTCAATGCTTGTTACATTCCCGCTTGAATTTAAAAACCTTATGCAAAAGGAAATGGAAGCCGAAACAGTTGATTATGTTGAATGGAAATCAGGCAAGCGTGTTGAGGGTACAATGCTTTCAATTATGTCATTTACAGGTAAGCTTGAAGGTACACTTTCATCTTTCATCTGCCTTCAGGTACTTGCAAGAACAGGTTATGTTGAGCATACAACTGATGTTTCCACTGTTCAAAATCATTCAACTCTTTTAGGTCTTTTCCTTATGACCACCGTATTTCCTATGGTGGGTTACTTGCTTATGCTTATTCCTATGCATTTTTATAATATTACAGGTGATGGCCACAGAATGATGATTAAAGAAATTATGGCTCGCCGCGAAAAAGAAAAAGCAGAAAAGGAAAGCGCATAATTTAATATTTACAGTTAAAAACAGCCCTAAATAAGGGCTGTTTTCTTATTGACTTTATATCTTTATATGTTAAAATAAATATATCAATGTTTCGGAGGTATAGAAATGAAAAAAACATTTTCGATATTTTTAAGCTTGCTTCTTGCAATCAGCTGCTTATCGGTAGGTTCAATAAACGCATTTGCAAATACTAAAAAGACTGCGCAGGAAATCTATTTGAATTCAAGCGCTGCAGTTTGGGGTGACTTGGGAAATAAAGCATATGTTGAATTTACTCCGTCTTATACCGGCTCATTTGAATTTTATTGCTTTAATCAAAGCTATGGCGGTAATATTATGGCGTCGATAGAAGATTTCAGCGGTGAAACATATAACACCGTGCTTAATGATAATAACCCAAATCTTATTTGTGCCGCTACACTTGAAGCCGGTAAAACATATTACTATGTGCTTGAATCGGCATCTGTGTCTTTTTCAAATGTGGTAAGTGTAAGAAATCATAATCACGATTTCAGCTTATATAATTCATATCCTGCTCATTATGACCAATACGACAGCGCACAAAATTATGACGGTTATGTTGAAAGCATATGCGCATATTGTCCGGAATACATAAGAACCGCCAGCTTTCCTGCTGTATCAAGCGTAAAAGCCAAGACCAAATCTTTCACATATAATAAGAAAAAGAAAACTACTTCAGTTAAGGTTTATGACAGAATGGGAAATGTTGTTTCTCCGTCAAATTACACCGTAAGTTATAAAAACAATACCAAGCCGGGATATGCAACTCTTACAGTTAAATTTAAAGGCAATTACTCCGGTACTGCGACAATCAGACTCACCATTAAGCCGAAAAAGGAAAAACTTTCTTCGCTTAAAAGCACAAGAAAAAAGAAAATGACTGTTAAATGGAAAAAGGATAAAACCGTAACAGGCTATCAAATTCAATATTCAACATCAAAAAAATATGCTAAAAAATCAACTAAAACAGTAACAATAAGTAAGAAAAGCACTACTTCAAAAACTATTTCCAAGCTTAAATCAAAGAAAAAGTATTATGTAAGAATTCGTGCATATAAAAAATCTGCCGGAAAGAAGATATACGGTGCTTGGTCTAAAACAAAAACTGTTAAAGTTAAATAAAAATTGAGCGTTTAAAAAATATAATTATTATAAATATCCGCTTGAATCGTCTATTATATTATGATAGAATCAAAGTGCTATATGATTTTAAATAAAGGAGGTAAAAATATGCAAATGACTTTTCGCTGGTTCGGTAAAGACCTTGATACCGTATCACTTGAGCAAATCAAGCAAATTCCGGGTGTAGTCGGCGTTGTTCCTGCTCTTCATTATCTTCCTGCCGGGGAAGCTTGGGAAATGGAAGATGTGCAGAAAATGTATGATGAAATCACATCTGCCGGGCTTACAATGGAATGTATCGAAAGCGTAAATGTTCACGAGGATATAAAGCTTGGTTTACCTACAAGGGACAAGCTTATTGAAAATTATAAAACATCAATCAGAAATCTTGCAAAGGTTGGGGTTAAAGTAATTTGCTATAACTTTATGCCTGTATTTGACTGGACAAGAACAGACCTTTATATGCCTTTGCCTGATGGTTCAACCTGCCTTAGCTATGACGGTAAGCAGGTAGAGGGCAAATCACCCGAAGATATGTTTAAAGAGATTGATGATAACTCAAACGGATATGCTATGCCGGGTTGGGAAACTGAAAGAATGGGTGAAATTAAGGAGCTTTTTGAAAAATATAAAAATGTAACTGCCGATGATTTGTGGGCAAATCTTAAATATTTTCTTGAAGCTATTATGCCTACTTGTGAGGAATGTGATGTCAAAATGGCAATACATCCGGATGACCCGCCTTGGGGTATTTTTGGCCTTCCTCGTATTATCACAAGCAAAGAAGCTGTTGAAAAGCTTCTTGATATGGTTCCGAGCAAGTACAACGGTTTAACTCTTTGCACAGGCTCACTCGGCGCAAGCCCTAAAAATGATATGGTTGAAATTATTAAAGCCGCAGGGGATAGAATTTATTTTGCTCATCTTCGCAATGTTTCAATCAATGACAGGTGGTTTAACGAAACTGCACACGAAAGTGATTATGGTTCACTTGATATGTATGAAATAGTTAAAGCTCTTCAAGAGGTTGGGTTTGACGGATATATTCGCCCTGACCACGGCAGAATGATTTGGGGTGAAGTTGCACGCCCGGGTTACGGACTTTATGACAGAGCATTGGGCGTAAGCTATCTCAACGGACTTTGGGAAGCTGTTGAAAAAAGCAGAAAGGAAAAATAAACATTATGTTTAAACACGAGAATTTAAAAGGTAAAGTTGCTGTTGTTACAGGCGGCGGCGGTGTTCTTTGTGCCGCATTCGCAAAAACCCTTGCTAAACAGGGTTGCAAAGTTGCAGTGCTTGACCTTAATGAAGAAGCAGCAAAAAAATGTGCTGATGAAATCAATGCAGACGGCGGCGAAGCTATTGCAGTCGGATGTAATGTTCTTGAACTTGAATCAATGGAAAACGCAAGAAAAGTCATCAATGAAAAATTAGGCTCTTGCGATATTCTTTTAAACGGTGCAGGCGGAAACAACCCGAAGGGAACTACTACAAAAGATACTCTTGAAAAAATCGACCTTGTTCAAAAGGATGAAAATGTAAAAACTTTCTTTGACCTTGACCCTAACGGTATCAGCTTTGTATTTAACCTTAATTTCCTCGGCACACTTATTCCTACTCAGGTATTTGCCAAGGATATGGCTGAAAAGCAAAAGGGTACTATCATTATGATTACCTCTATGAATGCATTTAGGCCGCTTACCCGTATTCCTGCTTACAGTGCCGCTAAAGCCGCTGTTAAGAACTTTACCGAATGGATGGCAGTTCACTTTGCTCCGCTCGGAATCAGAGTGAATGCGATTGCACCGGGCTTTTTCTCAACAAAGCAGAATGCAGCTCTTCTTTGGAATGAGGACGGAACACCTACTGAAAGAACAGGCAAAATTCTTGCCGCTACACCAATGGATAGATTCGGCGAACCTGATGAACTTTCAGGTACACTTCTTTTCCTTTGCGATGATACTTATTCAGGCTTTATTACAGGTGTTAATATTCCTGTTGACGGCGGTTTCAACGCTTATTCGGGCGTATAAAAAATAAGAATATTATTATGGGCGAGTTGATTTGCAATTCGCCCTTTTTTAAAATCGGGTGATGAAAAATGGATAAAAGCAAAAAGAAAAAAACCTTGCTCATTGTAATATCGGCTTTGATTGTTGCAATTATAGCGGCGGTGCTTTATATAATTTTCGGTGTTATCGGAATTGACGGAAAAGTTGAATACAGGCAAAGCGAAAAGGTAAATGCCAATGTCAGCGGCAGTAATGTCACCGTGCTTGATAATAATGTGAATTACCAAACTATAAACGGATTTGGTGCGTCTGCTTGCTGGTGGAGCCAGGATGTAGGCTCGTGGGATAATGCAAGTGATATTATGCAGGCACTTTATGATGATGACAAGGGAATAGGACTTAATATTTACCGCTACAATCTCGGCGCAGGTTCAAAGAATGATAGTCACATATTGACTAAAAACCGCCAAACCGAATGTTTTTTAAATGCTGACGGAACATATAATTTTAATAATGATAAGAACGCACAGCAGTGCCTGGAACTTGCAAAAAAATATGCCGGCAAGGATATGCGCTTGACTCTGTTTTGCAACAGCGCTCCCGTGTATTTAACAAAAAACGGTGCGGCATACTGTACCCCATATAAAAGTGATGATGAACAGTGGGTTTCAAATCTTGATAAATCAAATTACAAGGCATTTGCCGATTTTTGCTATAACAGTGCCGATTACTTTGTGAAAAAAGGCTACCGTGTTACAAGCGTTTCGCCTATAAATGAGCCGCAGTATAATTGGGCGGCTTGGTATAATGATGATAATACTTATTCCGTTAATCAAGAGGGTTGCTATTATTCCAAATATGAAGCAAGAGATTTGCTTAAAACTTTTGTTAAAAAATTTAAAGGCAGTGAGCTTGATAAAAGCGGAGTAAAAGTATCAATGTTTGAATCCGGTGCTATGGAAGGGCAAGGCAGTACAGCAATGGCATATATGGATTGCATTTTGGGCAAAGGGCCAAAATATGTTTTCAAAAATGCCGGTCTTCGCAAATATTTTGACGAAGTGAGTATGCATTCTTACTGGTCAGATACAGATACTAAAAAAGCCACGGCTGATTATATTTCTGAAAAATATTCAAAATATAATGTTGCGTCTACTGAATATTGCCAAATGACTACCGATGAAAACACAGGTGTGTTTGACCTTATTTCCAAAGCGAAAAAAGGTACTAACGGTACTACAATTAAGTACGGTGTTGCAATGGCAAATAAAATTGTGGATGATTTAACTCTTTTAAACGCTACCGAATGGGATTGGTGGACTGCTTGTTCCTACGGTGTGTATACCGACGGTCTTATTTACCTTGATGAAGATAATCACGAAAATCTCGATTTTTCAAAAAGATATTACTGTCTCGGCAATTTTTCAAAATTTATTAAAGAGGGCGCAATCAGAATTGCTTGTTCATCAGGTGTTGAAAATGTAAAAAGCGTTGCTTTTGTTAATGAAGACGGTTCAACAGTTGTAGTGTATGTAAATAACAATGATAAAAAGGTTAAAACAGCACTTGACTGCACAGGTGATTACAGCGTTTATACAACCGATAAGGATAACGATATTGCCAAAACAGATTTTGGCACAGCAAAAAAACTTGATGTTTCGCTTCCTGCTTCAAGCGTAGTTACCGTAGTTTACGATTAAAATTTAATATGTATAACTTAACACCCCAAGGGCAATAATACCCTTGAGGTGTTTTTTATGGCTACAAAAGATAAACCAAATAATAAAAATTTAAGAGCTTTATTTTCAGTGATTTGCCTTTGCATTGTTGCACTTGGCTTGATTGTTTATTTTTCAACCCAGTCTTCGCACACAACAGATGTAAACGAAGCTACTACCGTGGTTGAAAAAGCTAAAGAAAAAAAGGTTACCACCACAAATAATACGCAGTTAACCACCGCAAGCCAAACCGAAAAGCAAACAACTAAAAAGCAAAATTCAAAAAAGCCGACTACCGTAACATCAACCGAAGTATCTACTATGTCATCAAGCGATACTAATATTCCTTATAAATCGTTTTATAAATATCCTTGCGATGAAGCGGTGCTTTTGGGTTACAGTGAAGAACTTGTTGAAAATAAAACTATGAAAGATTACAGGGCGCATACAGCGGTTGATTTTAAAGCTAATAAGGGCAGTAAAGTGCGTTCGATTAACGATGGGCTTGTATTAAGCGTAAGCAAAGACGCTATGCTTGGCACCGTGATTGAAATTGACCACGGCGGCAAACTTGTTGCAAGGTATTGTGGAATGGATACCGTAAATGTATCAGAGGGCGATTATGTAACTATCGGCGAAACTCTCGGCACGCTCGGTACAATTCCGTTTGAAGAAAAGAGCGAATCACACCTTCATTTTGAAACGCTTTTGGATAATAAGTATGTCAACCCACTTGATGTAATGGGAAAAACAGAATAGCTTTTGAGAAAATAAACAAAAAATAGGCGAGCAGTGAAACCCCGGTGATTTTTAGGGGCAAATACTGTTCGCCTTTGCTTTTATAGATTATTCGTTTGTATCTGCATTTTGATTTTCCGGCTCGCTTGAAACCGCTTCATCATTTACAGGCGGCTGATAATATTCTGCCTTTTCCTGCTCGTTATTTGCATATGACGGGTATGAACCGCTTTGTGTAGGTTCATTTTCACTCGGTACATTTGCAGGAGTATAAAATGGTGATGTATTTTGCTCGCTTGCATTTTCATTTGCAGCGGTTTGTGCTGCTCCGGTATCAGATGTTGTGTGCTGCTGTGGGTTATAGTAATAAGCGTTTGCACTGTCGTTTTGATTGGCTGTGTACTGCTCATTGGTATTTTGTGTAGGGTTATAATAATTTCCCGCACCGGCAAAAGCATATTTGTTTGCCTTTTCCTCTTGTGAAAGGAAGTCGTCTTCCGTAATTCTGCCCTCTTGCAAAGCTCTTATTTTGAAGTTTTCGTAATAGAGTGCTTGGGTAGTTAAATAATAAGGAATTGCATATATGCTCGCAATGCCGAAGGAGATACCGCAAAGTATCCACCAGCCGATAAAGCTTAAGTCAAGTGCAAAAAGCTCACTCCTGTTGCCGGCAACCATCTTTTTAGATAGCTTGAGAGCCTCCATAGGCTTCAAATTCGGGTTTTCACACATAATCTGGAATGAGAAGTATGAACTGTAATTATACACGATACCCGGGATTATGAAGAGGAAACACCAAAGCGTTATAAACACGGTTCTTAAAATTGAAACAACAAGCTTTTTACCGTATGTTGCGTCAAACGATACTTTGAATATGTTTTTGATTTCTTCACCGAGTGAAAATTGCTCACTCGGGTCACGCTTAATGAGAATTACATAAAAACCTAAAAGTGAAACAAGAAGCGGAGAAAGCACGATTGAAAGAACGGTAAGCCCTTTAATTCCTGTATCGGAAAAATAACCTATGCTTGAAGTGTTAACGGATGTGTTGGTAATGCCGGTGTCACTGCCGTTATAGCTTTGGCCGAAGCTTTCAATAGGATTGTCGCTTGAGCTGTCACCGTCATCGTAGCTGTCATCATCATCGTAGCTGTTGTCGTTATCATCACTTTGCCCGCCGTTAAAGTATTTAAAAAAATCTTCAGGTGTATTTCGGTTAGAGTTATCACTGTAACCGTTGCTGTTTTTCGGGCCGAAGAGGTTTTCAATATCATCACTGTCGGTGTAAACATTTACACCTATGGTTAAACCCTGGGTTAAAAAAATTACAATTGCACTTAAAACAAACAGGGCGAATATTTTGTCTTTAATAATTTGCTTAGCTTGCGATTTTACCAAGCTTCTGTTGATGTTATTCATAATTTTATCCTCCTTTGAAAGATAAATTAAAACTCAACCTTTTCCTCGATGAATTTTACAAGTTCGTCAATCGGAAGTCTAACCTGCTCCATAGTATCACGGTCACGAACGGTTACGCAGTTATCTTCAACTGAATCAAAGTCGTATGTGATGCAATACGGAGTACCGATTTCATCTTGGCGGCGGTATCTTTTGCCGATAGAGCCTGCGTCATCATAATCAATGTTGAATTTCTTTGAAAGCATAGCAAAAACTTCTGTTGCCTGCTCGTTAAGCTTCTTTGAAAGCGGAAGAACCGCTGCTTTAAACGGAGCAATTGCAGGGTGGAAGTGCATTACTATTCTCTTGTCATTCTTTTCTTCATCAAGCATTTCTTCATCATAAGCTTCTGTAAGAAGTGCAAGGAATAAACGCTCAACACCAAGTGAAGGCTCAATAACATAAGGTACATATTTTTCGCCTGTTGCCTGGTCAAAATATTCAAGGTTTTTGCCGCTTGTTTTGATATGCTGTGTGAGGTCGTAGTCTGTTCTGTCAGCCACACCCCAAAGTTCGCCCCAGCCAAATGGGAATTTGTATTCAAAGTCGGTTGTAGCTTTGGAATAGAAGCAAAGTTCTTCAGGGTCGTGGTCACGAAGCCTGAGGTTATCCTTGTTGATGTTAAGAGAATAAAGCCAATCACGGCAGAAGCTTCTCCAATAATCAAACCACTCAAGGTCAGTACCCGGCTTACAGAAAAATTCAAGCTCCATTTGCTCAAATTCTCTTACACGGAAGATAAATTTGCCCGGAGTAATTTCGTTTCTGAATGATTTACCTACCTGTGCTACACCGAAAGGAATTTTCTTTCTTGTAGTTCTCTGCACATTTGCAAAGTTTGTAAAAATACCCTGTGCAGTTTCAGGGCGAAGATAAATTTCGTCTTTTGCATCCTCTGTTACACCCTGGAAAGTTTTAAACATAAGGTTGAATTGGCGAATATCAGTAAAATTATGCGCACCGCAATTTGGGCAAGGAATGTTATGCTCCTTAATATAAGCAGACATTTCCTCATTGCTCCAGCCGGCAACATTTGTGCCGTCAAAGCTTTCAATCAAATCGTCTGCTCTGTGCCTTGTTTTACATTCACAGCAATCCATAAGCGGGTCGGAGAATCCGCCGAGGTGGCCTGATGCAACCCAAGTTTGCGGGTTCATAAGAATAGCACTGTCAAGCCCTACATTATATGGGTTTTCCTGAATAAATTTCTTTCTCCAGGCTTTTTTGATATTTTCTTTAAGTTCAACACCGAGCGGGCCGTAATCCCATGTATTTGCAAGACCGCCGTAAATCTCTGAACCCGGGTAAACAAAACCTCTACCCTTGCAAAGAGCAACAAGCTGGTCTAAAGTTTTTTCTGAATTATCCATTGTATTTTCCTCCGTTAGTTATATACACATTATTTTACTATGTTTTTGTTAATAAGTCAAATACATATTATTATTAAAACAAAGAAAAGGGAAAGCATAATTTGCTTCCCCTTTAACGAACCTAATTTATATATTATACTTACCAGCCCAAACGCATAATTGTAAGTGTGCATTTGCCTGTTCCGTATTTATAGCATGCTTTGTGTCCTTCAGGTGTAAATATATCTACTCTGCCTACGCTTGAAAGGCCTGAACCACCTCTGTCAACTACTGTGTAGTTTGTTCCGTCAATATTTACTATTGAACCCATAGGCAACCAGTTACAAGCAATGTAGTACGGGTCTTTCATTCCGTTTGAAACACGCTTGCCGCTTGCAGTTCTACCTGTACCTGTACCGCAAGTGCCGCAAGCACAGTAGTGTGTGTATCTGCCTGAAATCACTTGGCCTACTTTGTATCCCTTTTTATTCTTTACTCCGTTAGTCTTGACCTTGGCACCGTCTGTTTCCTTTGTGCCTACTTTTACTACCTCGCTTTTAGCTTTGGTAATAACATCTTTGTCAATAACTTTCTTAGTCTTTTTCTTACCATTTACATATTTTACTTGATAAGTTACATTGGCTTTGCCTTTTTTACCTTTTTTTACTACGGTTTCAATGCCTTCGTAAACATCATCATTTTCTTTTTCAATGGTACCGTATTTAACGCTTTCCTTTTTGGTAACTTCCTTGTATGTTACGCGGTTAACAGTTACCTTGGTTTTTTTTGTAATCTGCTTATTTACAGATGGGGTAGTGTAATCATCACCGTCAAGTGTAACATTTGCTACATCAAGAAGTGTCGATACAGTTCCGTCTACAACCGGTACTTTGTATGTTTCACCGTCAACCTTAAGTGTGGTTGTTTTAGATGATATATACTTAATTTCCATACCGTCTGTAACAATATCATTAAGTGAGCAGCTAAGAGTAACATTTTCGGTGTTAAATCCGATTTCGTCAAGTGCTTCCTTAACTGTGTCACCGTATACGCTGTATGTGTTTGTTACTCCATTGAATTCAACATTTATGTTGTTAAGTCTGTCAACTTCAATAACTCCGCCCTTACCTGCGTTAAAAGAGCTTATATCGAGTTTGTCTGTATCCTTCAATGTAACATTTGCTTGCGACAGGATTTCGATAGGTTCCGTTTCGTTTGTTGTAATTGTATAAGTGTTGTTATCAACTTTAATTTCAACAGTGTAGTTTGATACCATCTGTGCAAATGCAGTTGACGCAAAAATAATTATTGCTAACACAAACGCAATTACTGCCGTTACGACTTTGTGGCTTACGCCGCGTATGTCGCCGGTTGTTGATTGGTTAGTCATCTTAATCTCCTTTTGTGATAGAAATATTAGGGTTTCGCTTTGAAACATTGTTCCTAATACCGATACGAATGTAGCTACAAAAATTTCATATCGAGCAGAATCGTTTTTTCTGCTTCACCGTTATTATTTCCTCGAGCGATTGCCATTATAGTGACAAATGCATAATGTGTCAATATTTCCGAAGATAAGATTTTGTATAATATGCACAAACGTTTTTAACATTGTGGTATGGTTACAAAACGGTTACACTATATCTTGTGGTTATATTCTTTAGCGATTTAGTGTGAGAAAGTATATTTTTGTAAAATCGTTAGAAATGCCACTTTAAATTCTTACAATTTGTAACATTTTATTTTACCGATTTTTAATAACTCAATATATTGTATAAAAAGTCTAAAAATTAAAAACACTACCCATTATATAGATATTGTACGACAGCCTAACAGTTAGATAAAACAACAATTATTTCAAGCCAAAAAACAGTATATTTGTTCGATAAATAGCCTGAATACCGTTTGTTTTCCTCATATTTCTATATTATATATTATAAT
>ERZ836760.700-NODE-700-length-46832-cov-3.483443_pt1 | contig 46832 bp, 40 predicted proteins | sample MGYA00519941_ERZ836760 | MGnify/ENA primary metagenome ERZ836760 (study PRJEB31850, sample SAMEA3708807) | human gut metagenome | biome: human gut; feature: human-associated habitat; material: faeces | place: China | collected 2014 ... | reverse complement strand
TTTTACAGCCCGTGCACAGATCCTGGTCGATCACCGCCGGAGGATTCGGCTTCACCAGCTGAATGCAAGGAGATTCGAACAGGATGGCGGAGGGGCCCTCGAACGAGACGGCCTTCTGAGCGGCCTTCGTGGATTCGTCGAAGTTCAGCGGATCAGCATGGACGATGCATTCGAAGCCCACGGCCTCCAGAACGCGCTCGATAGAAATAGGGGTGCGCGTATCTCCCATCAGCGTCACGCCGGTGCCCGGATGCGGCTGAGAACCGGTCATGGCAGTGGTCGCGTTATCCAGCACGCACACCGTGATGTCGTGGCCGTTGTACACCGCGTTCACAATGCCCGGAAGACCGCTTGCGAAAAACGTCGAGTCGCCCACGAACGCGAGCGTTTTCTTCTGCGGCTCGGCCACGGCAAATCCTTGCGCCATCGTGATACCCGCGCCCATGCACAAGCACGTGTCGACCGCATCGAGCGGTTGGGCGTTGCCCAGCGTGTAGCAGCCGATGTCTCCGCACAGGACGGCAGGCGTACGGCCCAAAGCGCGTTTAATGGCGTAGAAGCTGCCGCGATGAGGGCAGCCTGCGCACAAAACGGGCGGGCGGACCGGCAGCGGAGCGTCAGCGGACTCGTACACGGGCGGCTGGGCGGCGGAGCGCCCGTCGGAAAGGCCCAGGAAGCGGGCGATTCTGACGACGGCATCGTCCACGTCGTTCTCGCCGCGGTCGCGCGCGTCACCGGTAAGCTTGCCCTTCACGTCGAACGACGCATGCGTGCGTCCCGCAAAGACCAGCAAAGCGTCTTCCAGCACGTGGTCGAGTTCTTCAAGCACGAGCACCTGGTCAAGCCCCTGCGCGAAGCGTTCGGCGGTTTCCTCGGGGAAGGGATACGGGGTTCCCACCTGCCAAAAACGATAGGCCGGGATCTCGAAGCCCTCAAGCGCCGCACGCTCCTCGATCATGCGCAAGGCTTCCCGCGCGTAAGCAGCTGAAACGCCGCCCGCCACAATGCCCAAGCGGGGAACGGAAGCTTCCTGCGACGCGTCTTCCGCGGCAGCAGGGTGCGCGGCGCCGCCTTCTTCAATCGGGTTGAACGCCGACAGAACCGGATCGTTCGCATAATCGCCGGCGATGGACCGCAAGCGCTCGTTTATCTCGCCGTGCGCTTCGTATGCGCGGCGCGGGAAGATGACCCACTTCGGATCGCGCTCGAAGCCCTCTTCCGGCACCGGACGGGCAACCGTCGTCTCGGCAACCTCGAAGAACGTGGATGCGTGGCAAATGCGCGTGGTAGGCCGCACGATAACGGGCGTAGCGTAGCGCTCGGACAGGTCGAAGGCGGCCTGCATCATGGCAAACCCCTGGTCGGGAGTAGCCGGATCAAGAACGGGAATCTTCGCGAACGAGGCGAAGCGGCGCGTGTCCTGCTCGGTTTGAGACGATATGGGGCCGGGATCGTCGGCCACAAACAGCACGGTACCGCCCTTCACGCCCACGTAGTTCAGGCTCATCAGCGGATCGCTCGCAACGTTAAGACCCACCTGCTTACAGGTGAACAGCGTACGTGCGCCGCAGTAGGCAGCACCGGCCACCACTTCAAGCGCGCTCTTCTCGTTCGTCGACCACTCCACATGGACGTCGCGCGCGCTGCCTGCGCCGTGCAGTTTCGCTATCGTCTCGATAACCTCGGAAGACGGAGTGCCGGGATATCCCGCCACCACACGCACGCCCGACTCAAGCGCCGCGTGCGCGAACGCTTCGTTCCCCATCAACAATTGCTTCGTCATACGTCTCGCCTGTCTCGCTTTTCGCGGTTCGTGAAGGACCTGCACACGAACGAGTGTTTCACGTGAAACATTTCCGTTCCCATGATAGCAAACCCTTCGCTAGGATTTTCGACGGAGCCGCTGCACATCGGTCGCAGGAGAGCCTTCTCCACAGGAAGTGCCGCGCGACCTCGAACAAGAGGTGCGCTTTGCCCGTTGTCGAACGGCAGTCGATATGCAACGAGAGACGCGCAGCGAAGAAAGCGCAACCGGGCCGTGAGCATTCCGAGCAAAACCGCCCCGCCGAGCAAACATCGGCATCGGGTTGATCGGCGGCCCCTGAAAATGCGGACGCGAGCGGGGACCTGCGACACCGATCGTCGCCTACAAAACCATAAAACCGCGCATTGGCCTTATCCTGGAACGCGGCGGGCATTTTTACGAATACGCCGATCGGAATTGCTCTTCGAAGCTTGATTTCTTTGACATGGGCCCCGTTCGCATCCGCGCAGTTCATCCTCGAACCCCCTCTATGCAGGCAAGAAATTCTTATGTCGTTTCTGATATAAAAGCAAAGAACTTTACCTAAGGCGCGTTTGCGCTCAAAATGGAGGCGCATCGTTTTGCATCCCCGAGAGCAGGAGGTTCCTATGAAATGCCCCCTCTGCAATGTCGACCTGATCATGAGCGAGCGCCAAGGCATCGAGATCGATTACTGCCCGCAATGTCGCGGCGTATGGCTCGACCGCGGCGAGCTTGACAAGATCATCGATCGCTCAACGTCCCTGGCGGCCCCCGCTGCCGCGCCGAGCGCATCGTATGCAAGCGCGCCCGAGCGCTACGACGAGCGCCGTTACGACGATCGCCGCTATGAGGACAAATACCGTGACGACTATTACAAAAAGGGAAAGAAGAAAAAGCGCGGGGATTTCCTGGGCGACCTCTTCGATTTCGGCGACTAGCCAGCTTCGTGCGTCGCGTGGCCGTCCGAAGACTACCGCAATACGTCGCTAGGCGGCCACACGCGCTCGAACCCTCACGATCACCAGTTTCGTTACGGGATACAGAACAACTTCGTACAGCACCTTGAACAGCACTTGCGAAGCGACCATGGCAATGACGACCTCCGGCGAAAACGTTCCGGCGAACGCGATGGTGATAAACACAAGGGAGTCCACCGTTTCCCCCAAAAGGGTCGACGAAACGCAACGAAAGAACAGATGCTTGTCGAAGCGCCGCTTCAAGGACGCCATCACGTACGAGTTGAGCAAACTCCCCAGCAAATAAGCGGCAAGCGAGCCTAGAAGAATGCGCCACGAGCTGCCCAGCGTAATAGCGAAGGCGCTGTCGACGCTCGGATCAAGGCCCGGAAGCGCGATGGCAACATGAAACGCCAACGCCGCCAGCGCCGCCAATGCGAATCCCAGCAAAATAGCCGAGCGCATGCGCTTGAATCCGAACACGTCGGACAGCACGTCATTGATTATATACACCACGGGGAACGTCAAAATAGATGCTGGAAGCGTAAAAAGCCCCAGATCAAGAGCTTTTGCGGCCAGTACGTTCGATATAACCAACGTACCGCAAAACAGCGCCGTGAACACTCCGTACACGCGCAAGCCTTCCGCCGAAACGGCCGGGGCGCCGTCTCTTGCCGGGCAGACAAGAGCGGCGCCATCCCCCTGATGCTCGGTCACGTTCGCCTGCTCCTATGCTTCGGCCATGCCCTGCTTGAAGTCGATGATCTTCTGACGCGCGTCGTCGCAGCCCGTGCCCAGCATTTGAACAGCCAAGATAGCGGCGTTCTTCGCGCCGTTGATAGCAACGCACGCTACGGGAACGCCGGAAGGCATCTGCACCATGGAAAGAAGGGAGTCCAATCCGCCTAGGTCGCTGGTCTTCATGGGAACGGTGATGACCGGGTTCGGCGTGTAAGCCGCCACCACGCCGCCCAAATGCGCCGCCTTGCCGGCCGCAGCCACAATCACGCGGATGCCGCGCTCGTGCGCAGTAGACGCCCAGTCGTGCACGTCCGCCGGCTTGCGATGCGCGCTGGCAACTTTGACCTCGTACGGAATGCCGAACTCGTCAAGCTGCTTCATGCACGGCTCCATGGCCGGCATGTCGCTTTCGGATCCCATGATAATGCCCACAAGCGGGGTGTTCGGTTCGCAGGACATGACTGCTCCTTCTCCTCGTTCGCTCCGCGGCGCGGATCCCGCGCGCGATGCGTCTGTTTTCGTTCGCTGCAAGTGTATCATCCGACGATGCGGCGAACGACCTCCTCCACGTCCTCTGCCGACATAAGCCCTTCGGACGGGTTTCGCGCCGCGCGAGACAACGCGAACTTCGCCGCCTCCAACGCCTCGGAAACCACGATGCCCGCCTCTTCAGAAGACGACAGAAGCTCGGGGCACGTGCGCAATTGCGGGCGTTCGTCCAGATACGAAGCTACAAGCGTCCTGAAATCGGCTACGAATTCAAACGCATTGTCCAAGAACATCTTCATAAGCGACGGGGTGTCTTTCACCAACGCAACGCGAAGCGACGATACGTCGCTTTCCCAGTCGAACGACTCAACCACCTGCAAGAACAACGTCAGCGTGGCGGTGAACATGGTAGCGGGCATCAGGCGGTCGAACGCCGCATGAACCGCATCGGGATCAAGGTTGTACGTGCCGATGCCCACGATTGCAGCATCTTTCGTAGGAAAATAATTGAAGAACGTGCCTTGAGACACCTGGGCGCGTTCGGAAATCTGCGCAACCGTTATATTGTCGTACCCTCGCTCTTGCACCAACGTGATAGCTGCGCGCTCGATAGCCGCGCGCGTTGCACGGCGCTTTCGCTCGCGCAAGCCGCGCGGAGCCGCATCGTTAGACATAGTCAACCCTTCGTTTGCAATATCGATTCGAATTATACGAAGCTGTGCTGAACCTTGCAGCAATATTATTGTTTACCTATAAAATTGTAGTGACTATAAATTTAATGTTGCTATAATGCAAGTCAAATACACGCAACCGCGCAAACGCGCACGCAGAGAACCGCTAGGCACGGAAACTTGCTCAAGAAGGAGTGCAGTATGAGGATATTCGGCATGGGAATGCCTGAACTTGTTTTGATTCTGGTAGCCGTCCTGCTTATCTTCGGTCCGAAAAATCTGCCGAAGCTGGGGGCCATGCTCGGCCGAGGCGTGAAGAAGCTGCGCGGTCGCGTCGAAGACGACGACATGGAGCCGAGCGCCAAGCAAGGAGCGTAGCGCCGCTCTTAACCGCATGCGTTTCATGCCCCCGAAAACGTCCCGATCGCCGGGGCGTTTTCGTATATAAGGGCCGATAAAGACGGTGTGCGAGCGAAAACTCGCAACCCTCCAGCACCGCACGCCCGATCAGAGGCAGACGAAAGCCCAGACACGAAAAAGCGCCCCGATAGGGGCGCTTCGCAATGCAATGGTGGTCGGAGGGGGACTTGAACCCTCGGCACGCGGATTTTCAGTCCGCTGCTCTACCAACTGAGCTACCCGACCATTTCGCTATCCGTAAAGGACGCGGATTGATATTTTACCGATGTAGCCGCCTGCGGTCAAGCCCTACTTCGCGCTTTTCTCAACAAGGCCTCCAAGATTCGTGGAACCGTTCGTCGTTTCAAGGTATGTAACGTTAAACGTCGAGGCCACGCTTTCGACCGACCCGTCCGCCAACAGCTTTCCCGTCATGGAAAAGTTCATGATCTCGCACCGATAAGCGCCGTTCTCCAACGCCCGAACCACATCAAGAGCGGCGCTGTAATTGGAAGTTGTAAACGAAACCGTCACCGGGCGACGCACCAAATGCCCGTCAAGCACGGGCTGCTCGAACTTCAGATCGTACGTAATCGCAGAAGCCATCAATGCGTTGAGCTGGTCAAGCTCGTTTTTCAGGTTGTCGTACACCGCCACCTCGGGAACCGGCTGCTGCTTGCCCAGTTCATCCAACTCGGCCTGCATACGCTGACGAACACTTGCCAGCATAGTCTGCTGGTCAACTTGCAATCGAATGTCTTCAAGCTGCTGTTCGTTGGCAGCCACGGTGTCGGCTACGCTCTTCACCACAAAAAAGTAATAGCAGGCACCCACCAGCAGAACGACTAGCACCAGCAGCAGGCCCTTTTCGCGACCGGAGAACGAGCGATTCAAGAAACTACGCCGCGCCATTGCTGCCTCCCTTCTTCGCCACGTCGCCCTGCGCTTCCACCATCGCCTTGCCAGCCGCCTGGTCGAGCGCGCCCTTGAAGGTTATCTCGATGGTGGCCGACGCAACCGCGTCGGTTTCTCCTTGCGCGGTGGAAACCGTTACGTGCGCTACGCGATCGTCGCCTTCCAGGTCTTGGACCAGGTGCGACACCTTGGTAAGATCCACTCCCAAGCAGGTAACGGTCGCTTTGTTTCCCGACACCTTCAGCGAGGACAGGTACCCTACGCTCAATACCTTCTGCTCCAGCAAATCGAGCACCGTATCGCGGTCGACCAGGTTCATCTCCTCTTCGGAAAGCCCCGTGACCACGTAGCGAGCGTACTGCTTGTTCAGTTCTGCGTAGTCGGCGTTCTGATCCCTCAGCGCATCAAGCTGGGCTTGCGCGGCCGCAACGTCTCGACCGCTTGCCGCGCTTGCAGCCAACGGGTCCACAACCGCGAACTTGGCGAACAGGGCAATCAGCACCAAACCTATCGCGAACAAGGCAACGTAGGTTGCACGCGACCCACGTTGCTGCTCGACCGCCACAAGGTTGATGAACGTTTTTGTGGGATAGGAATCCTTCTTCGCCGAGGGCGAGAACCCTTTGATGGAAACCGGTTTTTTCAGCTCCACGCCCCTCACCTCGCATTCCTGGTAGCGCCCACGGCGGCCGGGCACAAGGTGCGCAAGTCGCGATCGCTTGTGGTGAAGGGCATAAGGTCGATAATGGGGCGAAGTTCGATGTTCGTGTGGGCATCGATGGTTTCCATAAGAGGCTCCAGCAGCGTTCCGCCGCCGCAGCAATACGCCACCTCGATAGCTGCCGTAGGATTATTGAAGCTGTAGAAGTTCAAAGCCCTTCCAAGTTCTACGGCGATAGATGCGTATATCGACTGAACTTCCTTAGAATGCTGCGCGTCCTCAAAATCCGCCAGCTTGTACTTCACGGCAACATGCTCGTCAACGCCGCGTTCGCGAGCGAGTGCGCGATCGATATCCATCCCGCCGATCTCAATAGAGCGAGCAACGTCGTACATTCCGTCCAAGAAGAAGTGCAGCTTCGTGGCGCGATACGAAAAGTCGATGACGCAGCAACTCTGAAACGCAATCGGATTTTTCCTGATCAGATTCTGAAACGCCGCTTGCTCGGGCAACGCGACACGCAACCGCAAGCCGGCGCGACGAAACAACTCCGCAAAGTCGGCGATCGTCTGCCGAGGCGACGCCACGGCCAAAAGATCCATGGTTTCAGGCGTTCCGTCCGGGGCTTCGTTCATGGAAAGCACGGCGTAATCGTACAGGTACCGGTCTTTGCCTTGTGCTATGTAATCGCGAAACTCGTAGGGAAGGTTGAGCTTCAGCTCTTTCTCGGTCATGGCGGGCAACGTAAGCCGACGCACTAGATTGTCGGCCGCAGGAAGCACCAACGCAACGTCCTTGGAGATACCGCCTGCGCTTTTGGCCAGGTTTTTTATGAAATCGGCCATAGCGTCGCGACTCACGATGCGGCCGTCGACAACAAGACCCTCGGGAAGGGACTCCACTACCACCTTTTTAACAGCATCCCCCTCGCACACCGCAAGTTTGATGCTGCTTTCGCCGATGTCGACGCCTGTGCACGTTTTGCCCATGCGGCGTGATCCTTTCAACCTTCTTTTGAACCCTACAAGAACAATCCCGTATACCACGTAAGAGCCGCCGGTCCCACCAGCAACGTCAGCACCGTTGCAAAGGAGATAGCGGGACCGAACGGGATCGCCTTTGTCCGGAAGCTTTCAGAACCCGAATCCGCCGCACCGTCTGCAACGGCATCGGGCGAAGCGGAAAGCCCCCGGACAAGGGCGAACACCAACCCGGCAATGCAAGCGATCAGCAGGTTCAGCAACGAACCGGCCAATCCCAGAAACAACCCCACCGCAAACAAGAGCTTTACGTCGCCGCCACCCAGGGAAGCGCGCTTCGTTGCGGCATCGAACATGATGGAGAACAGCAGGATGCCGCCGCCTACGCCAAGGCCGCCTGCCAAACCGTCGAGCGCCACCGACGCCCACCCGAAACCCGTCAACGAAACGAACAGGCTGCCCACGCCAAAGCTTCCGTTTGCCGGAGGAGACATGAACCCTACGGAAGCCGCCCAAACGAGCAGCGCCGCGACAACGAACCCATTCGGGATGGTAAACGTGTCCAGGTCAACCAAAGCCGCGCCCATGAGAATGGTCGCGAGCGCCATGTACGCCAAGACGGAAATGCCGAAGCCATGCACCACCGCAAGCGCGACGAACACGATTGCCATAACAACCTCGACAAGCGCGTAGCGAGGGCTGACCGGGGCTTTGCAGTGACGGCATCGGCCTCTCAAGGCCAGCCACGATACGATAGGCACCAGATCAAGCGGGCCGAGCGCATGGTCGCACGCCGGACAATGGCTGCGCCCATGCAGGACGCTTTCGCCGTGCACCATGCGCCATGCCAAACAGTTGATGAAGCTGCCCATGCACGCGCCAAGGAGGGCGACCATCCCCAGAAGGATGGCCGCCTCACCTGGCGTGAAGATGTTGATGGGGAGGGGCAATTAAGCAGCAGGGGTTACGTCGCTTGAGGAAACAACAGCCGTTACGGTGTATCCCTTATCTCCATTTACCGGCACGGCGTCATCCTTATCGCCCTCTTTCCACTCGGCAATAGTCACTTGACCAACATTGCCGTTCTCGTCAACCGTTGCCGTCGCAGTCCATTTTCCGGACTTAAGATCCTCGGGGCCTTTTTCCAGAATGATTTCAGTTGCCGCCACAGCCTTTACAGCACGAATATCGGCCGCCTTAACCGCCTCATTCGCCTTATCCAGCGCGCCCGTGAACACCGGCACGGCGATGGCGACCAGCACGAGCACGATCGCAACCACGATCAGGAGCTCGGCCAGCGTAAAGCCGCCCTTCTCCTCGCGAATCTTCTTGATCATTTCCTTCATAGTTGTTCCTTTCTCCTGATCTAGCACTTCCGTCGTGCCAAATTCACGTTATATTCTGCACAATGCAACGAAAGTAAGTCATAGCTTATCTATTTCATTACATTGCAGCATACATGGTAAACAGCGGCAAGTACAACGCCACCACGATGAAGCCCGCAAATATCGCCATCAGAACCAGCAGGGTCGGTTCCATAAGCGAAAGCGCGCGATCGGTCACGCGTTGCGTTTCGCTATCGTAAAACGACCCCATGGTTTCCAAGGTCTCTTCAAGTTCTCCGGTGTGTTCGCCCACGGTGGTCATCTCGATAAGCGTGCGCGGGAACCAGCGGCAGTCGATCATGCACTCGCCCATCGTTCGGCCTTCTTCCAGCCCTGCTTCCATGCGCCCCACTTCGCGCGACAGCACGTAGTTGTCCATCACGCGAGACGTCACCGACACCGCACGAGGCATGGAAAGCCCCGACGATATGAGCATGGCCATGGTATTCGCAAACTGCGAAGCACCCGAGTACTTTCCTATCACGCCAAGAACCGGCAAGTTCAGCCGCATCTTCGCGAACTGCGTTTTTCCGGATTCGGTGGTGCTGTACAGCTTGATGCCCAGCACCAACAACGCCACGATCACCAGCACCATCACGATATTCGCCGAAACCCAGTTGGAGGAATCGATCAAAAACTGCGTGATGCCCGGCATGTCGCTTCCCAGCGACGAAACCATGCCGGCTATGGCCGGCACCACCATCACCATCATCACCGCCACTACAACCACAGCGATGATCAGCACGAAGATGGGATACGTGAGCGCGCTGGCCACCTTGGCGGCCACCTTGGATCGCTTATCGTAATACGCGTGCAGGCGCGCGAAGCACTCGGGCAGGTGCCCGCTTTCCTCACCGGCGCGCACGGTTTCGATGAACACGCGCGGCAAGCTCTCGCCCTTGTTCTCGAAGCTTTCGGCAAGCCCGTGCCCCGCCGATACATCGGCGGCAACCTCGACCAGCACGCGCTTGAGGTACTTGTCGGCGGTCTGGTCGGCCACCAACGACACCGCGCGTCCAATAGGCAAGCCCGCTTTCAAGATGGTCGAGAACTGCGTGCACATGATGGCGAGGTTCTTCGTTTTCGCCTTCGGCTTGGTAATGTCCGTGGTTAAAATATTGGCGCCCTTTTTAACCTCTTTGACGCTTTGGACCACGCGGCACAGTTCGCGGGCCTTTTCCATGGCCTCGATCTCGTCGAACGCCTCAACCACGCCGTTGATGCGCTGTCCGTCGTTGGCAACTCCCATGTAGGTGTATGCAGGCATTAGCGCGCGTTCCTTCTCACGTAGTCTTCATCGTACGCTGCGGCAGCTGCCGTTTCCAAGCTGATGGCGCGCGTGCGTACCAACTGGATCAGCGCATTGTCCATGGACACGCTGCCTGCCGCCGCCGAAGTGGCAAGCGAGCTGGCGATTTGCGGCGTTTTTGCCTCGCGAATAAGGTTGCGGATAGCGGGCGTCACCATCATGAGCTCGCAGGCCAACGCGCGGCCCGCCCCGTCGCGGCGCGGCAACAGCTGCTGTGAAAGAACAGCCACCAGGCAGGTGGAAAGCTGCATGCGAATCTGTCGCTGCAAGCCCTCGGGAAACACGTCCACCATACGGTCGATGGAATCCGCCGCTGACTTCGTGTGCAACGTGGCCAGCACGAAGTGGCCGGTTTCGGCAGCGGTCAGCGCCGTTTGGATGGTTTCCAAATCGCGCATCTCCCCAATAAGGATGACATCGGGGTCTTCGCGCAGGACGGCACGCAGGGCGTCATGGTAGCTAGCCGTATCCTGACCGATTTCGCGCTGAGAGACAATCGAGCGATCCGGCGTGTAGATGTATTCGATGGGGTCTTCCATGGTGATGATGTTTTGGTCGCTCGTATGATTGATGCTGTTGATGAGCGCAGCCAGCGTGGTCGACTTGCCGCTGCCCGTTTCACCCGTAACCACCACGATGCCGCGCTGGATACGGGGGAAATCGAGCACCGCAAGCGGAAGCCCCAGCGATTCGAGCGCGGGTATGGCGTCGGACAAAAGGCGCAGGGCGGCACTGACGTGGCCTTGCTGCCGGAACAGGTTGATACGAACGCGCACACCGGCAATGGTGGCGGCTCGGTCAAGCTCTCCCGAGCGCTTGATGCGCTCGAAATCGTCGCCGGCCAGCTGCCGTGCAAGCTGCTCGCAATCGTCATGCGTCAACGGCGCGTCGTCGGCGAATCCCGCGTTCGTCAATCGACCCGCAACGCGAAACTTGGCCGGAAGGCCGCACACCAGATGCACGTCCGACGCCTGCGCACGATGCGCGGAAGCTATGAGTTCCTCTACGTTCATGATCGGCTCCTTGCTATTCCAACGCCGTGATGGTCTTGCGGGCTTCCTCGGCGGTTGTCACGCCAGAAAGCACCAGTTCACGGCAGGAAGCTTCCATGGTTTTGAACGAACCCGAACGCTCGATGGCGCCCTGCAGCTCTTCGCGCGTCGCGCCTCCTGTGATCGAGGTGCGCAAAGCGCGGTCGAGCGTCAATATCTCGAACACGCCGGTCCTTCCACGATACCCCGTTCCGAAGCACAGGGGACAGCCCGCCCCGCGGTAGAACTTGACGTGCGCGTCGTACGGCAGCCCGATCGTCTCGAATTCTTCAGGCTGAGGATCGTACTCCTGCCGACAATGCGGACACACCAAGCGAACCAGGCGCTGGGAGATAATGCCGCGAATGCCGCTTGCGATAAGGTACGGCTCGACGCCGATGTCGACCAGGCGATCGATCGTAGACGCAGCGTCGAACGTGTGCACGGTGGACAGAACCAGGTGCCCGGTGATAGCGGCGCGCATGGCTATCTCGGCCGTCTCGCCGTCGCGGATCTCGCCCACCGCCACGATGTCGGGGTCCTGCCGCAAAATAGCGCGCAGGCCGTTCGCGAACGTCATGCCCGTTTTCTCGTTAATCTGGACTTGGTTCACTCCGTCGATGTTGTATTCCACGGGGTCCTCGAGCGTAACCAGGTTCACCGAATCGGTGTTGAGATGGCGGATCATGGTGTACATGGTGGAGCTTTTGCCGCTGCCCGTGGGCCCGACGATCAGAACCATGCCGTTGTTCGAGCTGATCAGGCGATTGTATTTTTCCAGGTTCTCCCCAGTAAGGCCGATGCCCTGAGGGTCGAACAGGCTGTCGTTCTTGTCGAGCAGGCGAACAACCACCGTTTCGCCGTGGATAGTGGGCAGCGTGTTGATGCGCAGATCGATATCCTGTTTCTTCAGGCGAATACTCGCGCGACCGTCCTGGGGAACGCGGCGCTCCGAGGTGTTCATGCCGCCCATGATTTTAAGACGCGAGATAACGGATGCCTGAAGCTCCTTCGGCACCGTCAGTATCGTTCGCAGCAAACCGTCGATGCGCATGCGCACGTGCAGGTCGGCTTCGCGCGGCTCAAGGTGAATATCGCTTGCCCGTTCGGTCGCTGCGCGCTCGATGATGCTGTTCACCAAGCGAACCGTGGGCGCGGACTGGGCGTCGGCATCGTCGCCGAGCGACGTAGCGGCAAACCCGCTGGACGAATCGTCCGCCGGGCGCGCATCGCGCTTCATTTCCTCGATCGCGCGGGCGGCGCCTTCGTTGCCGTACAGCGTCATGATGGCGCGCATGATGGCGTCGTGCATGGCAACCATGGGGACAACACGCTTGCGGGTGGCGTGCTTCACCGCTTCGATGGCCATGAAGTTCAGCGGGTCACTCATAGCTAGGTACACTTCGTCAGGCGTAGTGCGAACCGGCACGACGTTGTACTGGCGCGCGACGTTTTTGGACACCACGCGGCTCATCTCGGGATCAAGATCAACCTGGGACAAATCGATGAACTCGACGCCCAACTGCATCTGCAACGCCTCGATCAGACCCGCTTCCGTAATGATGCCCTCGGCAATAAGTTCGTCGCCCAGACGGCGCTTCGTTGTTTTCTGCTCCGAAAGCGCGTGCTCTATCTGGTCCTCGGTCACGAGGCCCGCATCGAACAGCACGTCTCCCAAACGTTTGTAAGGCATTTACGATCCCATCCTCAGTACGTTCATGGTGGTTTTGGCAAGCGATTCCTGCGCGACGTCTCCTTCGGCGTACACGCCCAACTCGAAAGACCAGGTCTTGGAGGCGGCATTGTACGAGAGCATTTCAAGTCGCGGCGTAAGGCCGTCTTCGGCAGGAGCAAGAAGAGCCTGCGCGCCCTCGGCGTTCAACCAGATGCCTTGCTGACCGTCGGACTGCAACAAGGCGATTTCATGCCGCGTGGAGCTTGTGAAATACAGGGGGTTCTCGTCAGACTGCACCCCGTCGCCCTCCACTTCAAGCGCGTACGTTAGCTCGTCGATTACCTCCTCGACCGCCTGCATGAGCATCGCGTTGGCTTTCGTCTGCACGGTAATGCGACTGTACGAGTTCATGGCCGCCTGCAATCCGGCGGTTACCGCAACGCACAGCAACCCGATAAACAAGATGCTGATCAGGTGTTCGCCCAGCATGAATCCCGGCGTATCGCGCACGCGGCTGCGGAGCATGGCTCTGTACTTCACGTTTCTCATGCGCGCTTGCCTTCGCAATAGCGCTCATAATCGCCCGAACCGTAAAGCGTCACCGCCGGCTCCGGGTCATTCGCCCCTTCCGAATTGGGGATATAGACTTTTACCTTGGTTAGGTATATATCGGGTTTCCTTTTACCCGAATTCACAAGATTCGATTCCGCATCGTACGAAGCGTCCAGCGCGCGCTCGCTCTGAATCGCCGTGCTCGCAGACGCCATCACCATAGTGGCCAGCATCGTTGCGCCCAGCACGGCAATCAAGATGGCCACAAGCGCTTCAACCATGGAGTCGCCCCGGCGGTCGACAACCTTGCAGCGGAGCCTGTCGAACAAGGATTCGGTCATGACTGACCTCCCGAAGCCTTCTTGACAACAGTGTTCTTCCCGTACGAGAACGCCGTCAAACGACCGGCTGCGTCATACGTCGGCGTACACTGAACGGACACTGTCATATTGTAGGGGGAGCTTGCTGAAAGCTCTTCGTCAAGCGACAGCTCAACGGTTACGTTCAGGTCGGCATCCACCGTCACCTTGCCGTACGCGGGGTCCATAGCTTTCGATTCGAACGGCGGGTGCACAACAAGGCGATCGGACGACGAATCGCCTATTGTATAAGGAATACCTTGCTCCCGGCAGGCAAGGATTGTCGCCGCCCGTTCTTTCGTCCAGAAGCTTTTCCCGACTTCCGAATAAACTTTGCTCACGTCGACGGAAGGCTTCTCGTCCGGTCCGTAGCTGATCGAAACCGTCACGCAAGGCGCTGAGCGCGTCTTGTCCTCGCCGCCTAATTGCTGGGCTATAAGATCAGCGGCAGATGCCATCGAGTATTCATCTTGCTGCAAATCCTTGTGGGTCTGCACCGCTTTCGCGTTCACCGAAGCAGCCGTTACCACCACGGACCCAACGATCGCGCAAATCAAGAAGAACACGAGCGCGATAACGATGGAGGCGCCGCGTTCGTCACGCAGGGTATGTTGAAGCGCGCGGTTCATGCCGCTTCCTTTGCCGTAGGATCCTCGGCATCCGCAGCACCCGGAGGCGCATCCTCAGGTGCAGGTTCGGTTGACGCTGATTGATCGGGGTCGGGGGAAGCAATCGACCCGGGCAATTGATGCAAGCCGTCATCCTGCGTTGCAGCATGGCCTTGAGCGCTCTCTTTTTTGTCGGGAGACGCTTCTTTCGCTGACGGTTCGTTGTACTGCCTGTTGGCGATCTTGCGGTTGTTTCCAATAGCGTCTTTTGCTTTTCCAAGCAAATCCCCATTGGCATACACCTCGTCAAACGTTTCGTTTAATTGACCGGGTGGGATATGACCGCCATCGTTAAAGCCGATGATCGCCCCTATAAAAGCAGATGTAGACGATCCGTCAATAGTGGCGATTAGATTCGACATCTGTATGAGAAGAGTTTTTCTGTCTTGCCATTCTTCAAATTTACCCTTCTTAAAATACCCAATGAGGCCGCCTATACGGATTTGAGCTTCGCTTTTCCCGAACGTTTCAAGCTGCACGAATTGAGAGGGGGAATACGAAGGATCGTCGCCATCGAAGACAATTTCCACCTCGTTGGCATATCCGATCAAACCGCCAATATTTACGCATTCGCCGCTTCCGAAATATAGGACACCCAGCCTCGATACTTCAAGAGACAAGAATTCGACCTTGCAGTTTTTTATCGTGGTCTCTCGCGCAACACCAATAAGCCCGCCGATATTTGACGGCGTGCTGCTATCGCCCGTTTGCACGCGAATTGCATGCGAATCATCTTCTGCGAGGTTCGGATCCCCCGAAACCGTACAGTTTTCGAAGATTGACTTCTCGTCTTTGCCCACCAGCACTCCCACCGAAGCGCCGCCTAACACCGAAAGAACCCATCTGTCGGGGCCTTCAAGAACGCTCTGATCGACGTCTTCGAGATGTATGTTTCTGAACGTCGCCTTCTTCGCCGTCCTAAACAGGCCGACAACGCCGCTACTGTCGATGTCTTCAGACAAGCGATATCCCCTGATGGAGAAGCCATCGCCGTCGTACGATCCCGAGAAAACCGTCCCACTGCGGTATTTAATATTCTTATTGCTCAGGTCGATATCATGAGACTGAAGGAAACCGCAGTCGGTATATTCGTCCTGCGTCTGACCGACATCTAGACATCCTACGAACTGATCCGTATGGCGAACGATCCAGGGGTCATCATCCTCTCCCCATTCGTCAGCTGCGTCGTCATCGAGGCTGATCGCAGCTGCAAAATTCACGTTGTACCAATAGTCGTGCTGATTCGCCCCAAGTCGGAACGGGTAATGCAGCGTGTTTTTTTGAGACTGCCCCCAAACCGTACCGGGCGCTTTGTACGCATCGTACCGAACACCGTCAACGGAAAAGTCTACATCGACCTTGCTCTCTTTTAACGAGACCCAATTATCAGGGCTCTGCCCATTGCCGCCTTGCTGATACTCCGGCGCTGCCGCTCCGGCGGGCACCACAACGTAGTAACCCCATGAGGCAATCTCGTTGTTTCCAGGAAGATCACCGTCGCAAGACGAACCGTCCAGCGTTCCGTAATAACCCGTCACTTTATTATCATGGTCGAACTCAAGGTACATCAGCCCAACGGAATCCTTCGGAACCTCCTTGTACTGCGTCTTCAGTTTGACCGCGCCGAACGCAAGCCGCGAATCCCAATCGCCCACCAGAGAATTCGAGGTAGGCATAATAGTGAACGAGGGAGATTGGTAAGTGCTGTCGCCCTCAACCTTCCAGCCTGCAAACGCCAGGCCCTCTTTGTTCGGAGGCGACGAGATAGACGCATGCGTTTTGTCATCCTGGACGGTATAGGGCACGTACTGAACATCGTACCCGTCAATGCGCTTGCCGTTGCCGTCGCAATACTCAACAGCTCGGTAGAAAAGGTAATCCCTCTCGGTAGACAGCTCGTAATCGGCGGACGAGGTTTTGCTGAGCGCGTAATCGCTGCTGGCGCCCGAACGCGACGACCTCACGTATGCCGACGGGTTGCTCGACAAATAACCGTCGGACTTCTCGTACAGCCACAATTGCGCGCTCGGAAGCTTCGTGTACGTAGTCACGTTGTCCAGCCCTTTGCCCCAAGCAACGGCAGGCGCCGCCGTGTAATACACGCGCACGTCCCCCTGACGAGGGAACGCTCCGCTCGAAAGATTCAAGCTGCCGCCCTTGGTGGTCACATTGTACAAAGCAACGGTAGAAGAGGCGCCGAACTCGTTTTCAAACGGCTGGCGAATCGGTGCGCCCAAGTTCACGCCGCGCGACCCCGTCGTAGTCTTTCCGTTCGACAAGTACTCGGCAAAGCGCGGGGCTAGACTGGAAAAGTACGCTTGAACCTCATCCGCGCGCGGCGTGGTGCGAACGTATATCTCATACCCATCGAAGTCCTGCTCGACCAAATCGTAGAGTTTGACGGTATCTATAGTAAGCGATGTGGCATAGTTGGCCGACTCCGCAGCAGGCAAGGACGCGTCCTTGCCCGACCACTGCACGCATTCACGCAGATCGCGTCCGAGATTCGTATTCTCCCACGTCCAAGCACCTTGGTCCAAATAGCCGGCTCGTTCGCCGTTGACCCATATTTCGTATATCTGATACTGACGCTGTTTCCCGCTTGCCTCGAACGGTTTTCCGCCGGACCACAGCAACTCGTTGTTTCCAGGATTGACCATTCCGCTTACGTCGATAGAACTTCCCACCTGAGACGTGTACGAGCCTGCGGAAACGAATACGTTAGCTTGCTGTTCTCGAGCGTCCGCAAGTTTCACCCAGGCTCCCGAATACGACTGCCGCGTTGATTCGATATTCTCGGCGGCAAGCACCGAAGATGTTTTTATTCCCGCCGCACTAAGCTCGAACGTCACCTCGGTCGATATCATGGAAATACCCGTAACCGGCGGCTCGCCTGCAGTTGTGACCAGCTTCACCGAAGGATCGGCATAGACGCCCGATATATGAGCGGCGCGCGATTTGCCGCCATTGTTTTTAGCCTCAAGAGCAGGATTGGTTACCAAAACCGAAAGCTTCGCCACCTTTTCAGGCCACTTGAAATAAGCAGATGCCGTAGCAGGAACGGATGTTTTCTCCAAGCAGGAAACTCGCGCATCCGCGCGAATATCACCCGCTGAGCTCGACAAAGCACCAATCGTAGCAGCAAGGTCTCCTTGACCGCCGGCCTCTTGCAAGACGCGCTTCAAGTCGTTCAGATCGATTGCGTACACGTCAGCCTGAGCAGCATCGCCCTTCAATCCCAGGGAATACACCTTGGTTTCTTTCACCGTGTTGGAATTGGTCTTGGTCTCCGATCCCGCTTGCACGGTGTACGAGGTTTCCGTCCCGTCAAGCCCTGAAAGTGAAAGAACGCTCGCGCCTAGAGACACGGTCACTTCGATAGAGGTTTTCCATTCGGGGTTCCTTGACAGATTTTTATCCTGCACGCACAACTCGCCGTTTTCGCTCAACCACACCACGGGGTTTTGCAGAGCAATTTCAGGAGTTGCCCCGTGCGGAGTGGAGTCGGCATATCCAATCATGTAATCGGCAGCCATGCGCGCGGCCCGGTCACGCGATCCCCCCGCTTCGTAATACTCTTGCGCGGCATTCGTGCTATCGGGAGCGAAGCTGAAGAACCCGCTTTTTCCATCCGCGTAAAACACGCTGACCACTGTCGCCGTGGTCACATTGAACTCTATGATGAAATCGCCCCGGCGAACGCTATCATCCACAGCAAGAGGAGGGACGATACTGCTCTTTCGGGCTTGGTCAGCCGTGATGTAGAACGTATTTTGGGCATCGGTCGGCCTTCCGTTGATCGTGCTGGGAAGATTCACGGCCTTGGTCTGGGCTAATCCCTCGGACTCGACGATCGACCACCACGCGCCTGATACCTTTTTAGCCGTCATCTGGGATTGCGCAGCATTTGCTATCGACTCGGCGGCGTTGTTCAGCTCGACCATGCGCATGTTGTTCTGAGCGCTTACGATAGAAGGGAATGCCAGTGCTGCAAGCACCAAAAGAATCGCTACCGACAGCAACAGCTCGGCAAGCGTAAACCCTTTCGTATGTGCCTGATGCGCTTTTACCAAAGAAGCATCCCTATCTCATTCGTTCAAGTTCTTAACTAATTGTGCTGGTATGATACCACCACCAGGCATAAATGAGACTACATTACTACGACAATTATAAAGACGGTCAACGCTCGATCGAAATCGGCGGAAACGAGCCACCCGGCTCCTCGAAGCGGCGACAAAGTTTTGGAAAACAGACTGGTCCGACCTGCGCTAATAGCGGTTTTACAGCAAGAAGCCCCTCCGGGAAACCACGTGACCGCGGCCTCGCTTTTTCTCACGCGAAACCAAATCGCCCGAGCAGCGGGGCTTCGCTTTGCGAAACCTCGACGCTCGGGCGACACTGCATTGCAAGATGCTCGGGAGGTGCTGCGTTGCAGCATCGCTTTCAAGAACCTCGCGAAGGGTGCAGCAGTTAGCCGAAAATCAACTGGCGCTCCTCGCCAACCAAGGACGCGCGCGCCTGATCGCGCAGATTGTTCACGCCGATGAAGAACTGGCGCATCATCACAACCATGAGATAGCGGCCCTTCGGCGTAAGCGTGAACTCATCAGGCGTATCGCGGTCGAATGCTCCTGCCGCCTTCATGAACCCAACCTCTACGGGAAGGCCGCGCTCCACCGTGCATCCGAAATCGCGCTCGAACTGGCGCTTGTCCAGCCTCAATCCGAACAGCTGCATCATGAAGCGGTACCGCATGCGATCATGCTTCGAGAACTCCGTCTTTCCCATAAGCGACATACGATCGGAAGCGATTGCGGCATTGTAGTCGTTCACGCTGAACGTGTTCACGTACAGGTTCTTTCCCAAATACGTGATACCGCCGCTGCCGATAGCCGGGTACTCCTCGTAGTCCACAACGTATTCGTCGATCATCGCACCATCGCCCGCAGAACCCGTACCGCGCTTATTGAACGTCCAAGCGCTTCCGTGCTCGAACAGCGGATCGGAACCACCGGCAAGCAGTTCGCTGATAATCTCGTAGAAGCGCCGCTCGCGCTGGTAATCAACCTTGCCAACCGTCCTGGCCAGAGAGCGCGCGACGCTCGGAGAAGCCATCAGCGGATAGAACGTAGTTTGGCTGGTCCCGCTTTCCACCACGCGTTCGATATCCTTGATCAACACGTCTTCGGTCTGCGCCGGGAAATTGAAAATCATGTCCACGTTCAACGACGTGAAGTACGGGCTTGCATCCTGCACGCGCGCCAAGATCTCGGCGGCGCTTCCGTACTTGTCGTAGCGATCCATCTGCTTGAGCAGGTCGTCATCGAAGCTCTGAACGCCAACGCTCAAACGCTGAACGCGACCTTGCAGCTTATCCAAGTAAGAAGGGATCAGATGATTCGGGTTCGTCTCGCTGGAGACCTCGTTGATAGAGAACGTCTCGCGAGCAAGGTCGATGGTGTCGCACAGCTCGTCGATCATGATGGTCGGCGTACCGCCGCCCACGTACAGGCTGTCGAAATCGTAGCCCAAATCTTTGAGCATCATCATCTCTTTGCGCATGCTTTGGAAGTACGGTACCGCACGATCCTCGGAAAAGGGGAAACGATTGAACGAACAGTACGGGCACAAGCGCTCGCAGAAAGGCACGTGCATGTAAAGCATGTATTTCTGACCGGGCACCGGAGCCGGAACACGGCGCTCGTCAGTGGGCTTGAGTTTCAAGTACTGGTTCGTGCATTGGCGGACTGCCGCCGTAAGCATGCGTTCAGATAGCATAGACTCCTCTGTCCAAAAAAACCGCCGCCCTTTCGGACGGCGGAAACCTTTATTCCCAAGCGGTCCGTCCAGCAGCAGCTTTTTTGCCGATGTCGGTTCGGAATTGTTTGCCTTCAAAATTGATATAGTCGCACGCTTCGTACGCCTTTTCGCGGGCTTCGTCGAACGAATCGCCCAAAGCCACTACGTTAAGAACGCGTCCACCTGCGGTAACAAGTTCCTCGTCGTAGTTCTTGGCAGTACCGGCGTGGAATACGGTAACGCCCTCTATGGCTTCGGCTTCGTCGACGCCAAGGATGACCTTTCCTTTTTCGTACGATCCGGGATAGCCCTCGCTCGCCAAAACCACGCACACCGCCCACTGCTCGGACCAGCGCAAGGTAATGTCGTCCGGACGTCCCTCGGCAACAGCCATCATGATATCTACCAGGTCGGTTTCCAGACGCGGCAGAACCACCTGCGTCTCAGGGTCGCCGAAACGAGCGTTGAACTCGATGATCTTAGGGCCTTCCGGCGTCAGCATGAAACCGCCGTACAGAACGCCGCGATAGTCATGGGCAAACGGCCCGCGAGCCGTAGCAGCGGCAGCCGTCTCCATGATCTCATGCATGGCGGCCAGTTCTTCAGGGGTAACGATAGGCACCGGCGAGTACACGCCCATGCCGCCCGTATTGGGGCCGCGGTCGCCATCGAATGCGCGCTTGTGATCCTGTGCGGTGGTCATGCAGTGAGCCTTGCCGTTGCTGACGAACGCAAGCAACGAACACTCGGGGCCCGTCAGGCATTCTTCGATGAGCACGGTGGAGCCGGCATCGCCGAACGCGCCGTCGAAGCAGGAACGAACAGCATCCTCTGCGGTTTCCAGGTCGTCGGCAACGACAACGCCCTTGCCCGCTGCCAAGCCGTCCGCCTTGACAACGATGGGGGCGCCCAATTCGCGAACGTAAGCGAGCGCTTCGTCCAAGTTCGTGAAGCTGCCGTAACGAGCCGTCGGAATACCGTTGGCTCGCATGAATTCCTTGCTGTAGGTTTTGCTGCCCTCCAGCAAGGCTCCTTGAGCATCGGGTCCGAACGTAGCCACGCCCGCTTCGCGCAGAACGTCCGCCACGCCGGCGACCAAAGGAGCTTCGGGGCCGATGACAACCAGGTCAATCGCATGCTCCCGCACGAACGCCAGCACGGCATCCGCATCCTCGGGATTCAGCCCGGCAACGTTCTGAGCAACGGCATCGGTTCCGCCGTTGCCAGGAGCTACGTACAGCCGATCGGCGCGAGGAGACTTCGCCAAGGCCCACGTGATGGCATCTTCGCGACCGCCGCCGCCCAACACCAGGATGTTCACATTCGTTCCTTTCATCAACCAACGCGTTTCACGTGAAACGCTCGAAAATCGAAAGCCTGAGAAGCTACGCGCGATCCCAGCCGCGCATGATGGTTTGGTCGCGATCGGGACCCACCGCGATAATGCTGATGGGAACACCGACGATGCGCTCAAGGTACTCGACGTAGCGCTGCGCCGTTTCCGGCAGGTCCTCGAAGGTACGGCATCCGGTGATATCGACGTCCTTCCAACCGGGAAGCTCTTCGTACACCGGCTTCGCATGGAACAGAACGCTCTGCTGCATGGGGAAGTAATCGTAAACCTTGCCGTCGCACTCGTACGCCGTGCACACCTTGATAGTATCGAATGCGCTCAAAACGTCAAGTTTGGTCAGCGCCACATCGGTCAGGCCGTTGACCTCAGCTGCATAGCGCGCGATAACCGCATCGAACCAGCCGCAGCGACGCTTGCGGCCCGTGGTCACGCCGAATTCGTGGCCGACAGCGCACATGAGCTCGCCGGTCTCGGCTTCCTCGCCTACGCCGCCATCTTCGGGAAAGCGCTGCTCGGTGGGGAAGGGGCCGCCGCCGACGCGCGTGATGTACGCCTTCTGAATGCCCAAAACGCGATCGATGGCCGTAGGACCGACGCCCGTTCCGGTTGCCGCGCCACCGGCGCAGCACGAAGAAGAAGTCACGTAAGGATATGTTCCGTGATCGATGTCGAGCAGCGTGCCTTGCGCGCCCTCGAACAGGATGGACTTACCCGCGCGCACGGCCTCGTTCAGCAGCTGCGCCGTTTCGGCCATGTACGGTTTGAGAATACGAGCGTACGGCAGGTACTCTTCGCAGATTTCTTCCACCGTGTACGTATGCAAACCGTAGATCTTCTCCAGAACGGGATTCTTCTGAGCGAGAACCGCTTCAAGCTTCAGGCGGAAGATCTTCTCGTCCAACAGGTCCTGGATGCGGATGCCCTTGCGAGCGACCTTATCCTGATAGCAGGGACCGATGCCGCGCTTCGTGGTGCCGATCTTGTTTTCACCGAGGCGCTTTTCGTCGGCGCCGTCGAAGTCTTTGTGGTAGGGCATGATAACGTGCGCATCGCACGAGATCTTGAGGTTCTTGCAGGAAATGCCCTCGGCTTCCAACATGGCCATCTCTTTGATGAGCACGCCCGGGTCGACGACAACGCCGTTGCCGATAACCGGCACTGCGTTCTCGTACATGACGCCGGAAGGCATAAGATGAAGAGCCAGTTTCCTGCTACCGTGGATAACAGTGTGGCCGGCATTGTTTCCGCCCTGGTAGCGAACCACGTAGTCGTATTCGCTCGCGATGAGGTCAGTGATTTTGCCTTTGCCTTCGTCGCCCCATTGGGCACCGATCAGAACCGTGCTGGGCATGTGCGTGAGTCCTTTCAACGCCCCGGTTTCATCATGCGGGGCAGTCCCGTAACAACCCTTGCATTATAGTATAGTTGCGCGTTCGGCCCCGCGCTTCCTCTGTCTTTATCGAGAAACCCCATCTAATGGGCCCTTATCAGCCGCATAACCGAGAAACAGGCCGGAGTTCAGGGCAAATTACAGCTCCAGCTTGTTCAAGGTTGGATCGACGGCGCGCAGGGCCTTGACCACTTCCTCATGACAGGTGAACAGAAGCACCTGCCGCATGCGCGCCAGTTCCGCAAGGGCACGCGCCGCTCCGGCGCGACGCTCCGAATCGAAGTTGACTAGGATGTCGTCGGCCAGGATAGGTATTGCACGGCCGACGTTGTCAGCCGTCATCAGCAAAGCAATACGCAAAGCAAGGTAGAGCTGTTGGCACGTCCCCAACGACAGATGAAGGGGGTCTCGGGCGGTTTTGACTGCGTCGACCACCTGCAACCGACCCTCGGAGGTCATGGACACCTTAACCCACGCGCCATCGGTCATAACGGAAAGCAAGCGACTTGCCTGGCGATACACTTCAGGCTGGCTCTTGCTCTCCCAAGCGCCGATAGCCGTTTCGAGCATGCGCTTCGCCAGAAGCAGGCGCGCATATTCGCGGGAGCTCTCATCGATGCGCGTCTTCACCTCTTCCACTTGCAGCTTGAGCGCGTCGAATTCCCTTTCCTTGACGGCATGGGACAGTTCTTGCTTCAGCTCGCCGTATCGACGGTTCAAATGCTCGCTTGTTTCCAACAGGCCGCTGCGCTGCTGCACCTTTTGAGCCAAAGCCGCGTCAAGCGCTTCCACGGTTCGCTCAGCACGCGAATCGATGCGCTCGAACAAGCGCTTGCGCTGGCGCTTCGCAAACGCCAAGCTTTCTTCAAGCGAACTGCGCCGCGACACAAGGGCCTGCTGCCGCTGTCGATACAGGTTGGATTCGGCGCGGGCATCCTTCGCTTCATCCAGCAACGTACGAGCACGCCGAAGCGAACCTTGCGCCTCTTCCAACCCAACCGAATCAAGCTGAGCGCGCGCCTCCCGGCGAAACGACTCCCTGCTTTCCACGCATGCTTCAAGCTTCTTCTTGTCCTGCAACATAACCCACTGCGCATCTTGAAGACGCTCTTCCTTTGCGTCGGCCTTCTTATCAGGCCGAAACAGCATCACCATCGCAGCCAGAGCCAACATGATGGCGAAAACGATCAGGCCGATGCCGCCAACGGTGAACGAAAGGCTGGTTATCTCTCGGCCGTGGATGAAAAGCGGCACGCCGGAAAGCATGAACAGGAGAGGCAAGGCGATGGACAGCACGATCTGCGTTGCGCGTTGGCGGCGCATCACCCCTTGCACAGACGTTGCGTCCTCGGACTCGAGCAGTACCTCGTACGCAGCCTTCGAAGTGGAAAAGTTATCCTGGGCAAGATCAACGGCATGCTCGAACTTCGCCTCGTCGACCGCCAAAGACTCGATCTTATCCCGCAACGCACGGTCTTCCGTTGTAGTCAAGCGAACAAGCGCGGCCGAATCCCCTCGATCGCGCAGACGATGCTCCAGTCGCAGCGTTTCTTCTTCAGCCCTTAAAGAGGCGATCTTGTCCTCCAGGTCGTCCATCTCTTGGTCGATCTTTTCCACGCTGGCGCGGCAAACCGTCAACGCCTCTATATCGGAGTTAAGCGAGTCCAAACGCGCAAGCAGCTGGTCCCGTTGCGGCGCAAGGTCGTGGAACTCCTTGTCCTGACGCTTGAACCGTTCGACCGTTTCAGCGGCGTAAGACAGCTTTTCACGCAGTTCGTCCTGCTGGACGCCTAGGTTGACCAGAGAATGTTCGATACCGGCAGCGCGCGAAGTGTATTCAACCAGGCGATTCTGGATCAATGAGCGCGCGTGAGCGGGGGAGGCTCCGGTTCCCGACCCTGCCGTTAACAGTTTCGCCGTGACGTCCGATGTGTTCCTAAGCGTGCGAAGCTCGTCGCTCGTAAGCGAGAACATGGTTTGGAACGTTTCTTTGTCGATGTCGGACACCAATGCAGCATCGCCTTGAAGCCCGTCGGCATTACGACCACGCGAGAGTTCGATTTCGTTTCCGCCAGCCTGGAAGAACAAGGACCCGGCGCGTTCGGCGTTCGCAGGCTTGTACGTGTTGCGCATACCACGCGCGTCCTCCCACCCGAACAGAACGCCGCCGACGAACGAAGCCAAGGTTGTTTTGCCTGATTCGTTTCGGCCAAATATCACGTTAAGACCCGGCGTTAACGGCCCTACCGCCATATTGGAAAACGCGCCGAAGGACGCTATTTTCACGCGCTCAAGATAAGGCCTGGTCATCGGTCCTCCCCTTGCGAGAGAAGATCGAGCACAAGGTTTTCGGCTTCTGCGGACAACTCGTCCACAAGCCGCGTGCAAGCACTGGGCAGCTGCATGCCCTTCGCAAGGAATTCTTCTTGAAGATACGCTATCTCATCGTCGGGATTCGAGCGTTGGGCATCGGCGACCTGAAGAAACACCGCGGGGAACAGCCCTTCCCGACGCAACGCATCTTTGTCGCGCGGCTCCACCGTTGCATCAAGCAGGGCGTCGCAGAAAAACGCCGGATACGAATCGTTCAGGTGCTTTCGCAGGTCAGCGCGTATATCATCGCGCTCGAGCATAGCATGAAGATGCGTCGACCCCACCAATGTGATGCGCGAAACCATTTCCTCGCAGTGGGCTTTTCCGTTTTCGCGGAACAGCTCGCGCATGATCTTGTCGGTGACCGCCGGAAGGTTCGCGCAATCGGAAACGTCCACCCGCATGCGCTGCCATACGACGCTTGCCGTGGGAATAGGCTCTATCGTGTTCCGCGCGCCCTCCGTAAGCGTAACGTGGTAGATTCCGCGTTCGCCCGTCTCGTTGATGTCACGGCCCTGAATGCAACCGGAAAACACCAAGCGAGGATCTTCGAAAGACGGGTAAGCGTACCGAAGGTGGATATGTCCTAACGCCCAGTAATCCATCCCGGCGTTCATGAGAATGGATGGCACGACGGGCGCTTTCAAATGATCGAGATTGAGGCCCGTGTGCAAAACCCCTACCGCGAACGGAGCACTGGCAACTTCAGGGTATCTTTGAACAAGTGCCTCTTCAGCAGCGCGGCGCGTCACTCCCTCGGCAATGCACTCGTCAGCCGGCCATGTTTGGTTGTAGTACCCGCGACCCCCCACGATGCAAAGCGGGCGGCCATCGCGCTCGTACAGGGCGAATCCCGGACGATCGCCCGGTAGCATGACCGCATTCGAGGGAAGCGAGAAGCTGTCGTGCTGCCACGAGGTATACGGATCATGGTTTCCCGTGATCAGGTAAACGGGTATGCCCGCTTCCTCAAGCCTGCGCAAGCCAGCAAAAAAGTGCAGGTAGTCGCCGTACGAAGGACGGGCGTTATCGAAAATATCGCCCGCCATCACCACGAAGTCGACCTCGCGGGCAAGAGCGGCCTCTATCACGCGGTCGTATGCTTCGGACAAAGCCGTGAGCAGGCGCGCTGCCCACGCATCGGAAAGCGCGCGTAAACCGCGAAAAGGAGCGCCAAGATGAAGATCGGCGGCGTGGATGAATGTCAGACGTTCGGCCATGCAAGCAGTGTACCTCGAATGCCTGCGACAAGGGAATTACATATAGCCGCCCGCGCGCGAATCGTCGATGAAATCCATGAAGCGCGTAAACTCGGCGTTGAAAGCCAGGGGGATGTCGCGCGTAGGACCGTTACGGTGCTTCGCCACAATCAACTGGGCGGTGCCCAGGTCGGGACGATCTTCGCTTTCAGCCTCGATTTCGTCCATGCTTCGGTCGATGAAGGCAACGATGTCGGCGTCCTGCTCGATCGAGCCCGATTCTCGCAGGTCGGAAAGCATCGGACGCTTCTTGCCGCGCATTTCGACCGCACGGGACAACTGCGACAGCGCAATAACGGGCATGTCCATTTCTTTTGCGAGCACCTTCAAGCCTCGAGAGATCTCGCCAACCTCGACGGCGCGGTTGCCGTCGGCGCGCGCTTTGGGCGGCTGCATGAGCTGCAGGTAGTCGACGATGATCAACCCTTTTTCGGCGTTGCGCAACTCTCGGCGCGCTTTCGCGCGCAGCTCGAGGATGGAAAGCGCCGGCGTGTCGTCGATGTACATTTTCAGATTGGAAAGCTTGCTCGAAGCTTCAACGATGGCACTCCAGTCGGAATCCTGCAACTTGCCCGAGCGCACGTTCGCAAGACCCACGCGGGCCTCGGCGCACAGGATACGCTGGACCAACTGGGAACCGCTCATTTCCAGGGACAGGAACGCAACCGTAGCGCCCAGTTTGGCGGCATTCGTTGCAAGGTTCAACGCGAACGACGTCTTGCCCACACCGGGTCGGGCGGCAAGAATGACCAAGTCTCCGCCGCGGAAACCATGGAACAGGTCGTCAACGTCCTTGAACCCCGATGCAACGCCGGCGATACCGCCGTCTTGAGCGGCGATCTCCTGGATCTCCTCGAACGCATCGACCAGCAAGGTATCGATGCCGGTGAACGCCGACGAAACGCGCTGTTCGGTAACGTTGAACAGCGTTTTCTCGGCTTCTTCTACTACAACGCCCAAGTCGTCGGGGGCATCGTAGGCAAGGGCCGTGATAGACGCCGATGCACGGATCAAGTCGCGCAAAATAGACGTACGCTTAACGATTTCGACATGGTTCTGCCAGTTGGTAAGTGCGAACGTATTGTCCGCAAGCTCGATCAGATACGGTTTTCCGCCAACGGCTTCAAGTTGCCCCAAGCCCTTCAAGTTGTCAGCCAACGAGATATGGTCAATGGGAATATGCCGGGCGTACAAATCGAGCATCGATTCGAAGATACGTTGGTGGGAAGCGCGGTAAAAGTTCGCGGGAACAAGTTTCGCAGCGACTTCCTCGATAGCTTCCTGAGTCAGGATACACGCAGCCAACACGGACTTTTCCGCTTCGATATTCTGAGGTTCAAGGCGACGGCGATCTTCGACGCGTTCGTCCTCAGGAGCAAAATCCGGGCTGTAGGGCGCAATGGGACCTGACATGAAATCTATCCTTTCAAAGGTATCGGCTCCCTATGATACCCCAAGCATTCTACCTGGTCATCAGTAATTTCTATGAGCCAAACACACCTAGTTTCGTTATCCACCGCAGCAAAAGAAACCCCTTTGCCCGCTATCAGGGGCAAAGGGGTTTTCCTCAAGTTTCCACAGCGTCTTGCAGTGGAAAACTATTTTTCAAGCAGGCTGCGATCGCTATTCAGCGGACTCGGCAGCTTCCTCGACAACCTCCTCGGCGGGAGCGACTTCTTCAGCCACTTCCTCAACCACGGTCTCTTCGACGGCAGCCGCGTCGCCGACGAACAGCTTCACGGTGGTCTTGATTTCGCGGTACAGGGAGATCTGAACCTCGTGGTCGCCAGCCGTCTTGATGGCATGACCAAGCGCGATGCGGCGCTTGTCAACATCAACGTCGGTCGCAGCCTTGATGGCGTCGGCGATCATCTGAGCGGTAACGGAACCGAACAGCTGACCCTCTTCGCCAACCTTGGCCTCAACCTTGACGACGGAGCCTTCGAGCTTGGCTTTCACAGCGTTAGCATCGGCAATGCGATTTTCCTCGCGCTTGGCAATGTTGTGCTTGCGCTGCTCGAGCTGCTTGAGGTTGCCCTTCGTGGCCAGGATGGCCAGCTTGTTCGGCAACAGGTAGTTGTTGGCAAAACCGGGAGCCACGTCGACGACGTCGCCCTCACCGCCCTTGCCCTTCAATTCTTGGAGCAGGATGACTTTCATGGTTCCTCCTAGCGCCTAGCGGCTGCGACGGTCGCCGCGACCGCTGATGGCGGGAACCGCGTAGGGCATCAAAGCCATCTCGCGAGCGCGCTTCACGGCGTTCGCGATGTCACGCTGGTGCTGGGTGCAGGCACCCGTCACGCGGCGCGGCTTGATCTTCCCGCGGTCGGTAACGAACTTACGCAGCATCTGAGTATCTTTGTAGTCGATGAACTGCGAGTCCTCCTTGCAGAACTGGCAGAACTTGCGACGCGGCTGCTTCGCGTAATCGGACATTTCAATAACCTCTTTCGTATCGCTTAAAACGGGATGTCTTCGTCATAAACCGAAGAAGAGGCATCAACCACCGGAGCGGCCATTGCGGGAGCAGCTGCCGGCGCGGAGTACCCGCCGCCCATGCCGCCGCCGTATGACGAATCGCTGTTTCGGCTGGACATGAATTCCAGCTCGTCAACGATCACTTCGATCTTGCTGCGCTTTTGTCCGTCGCGCTCCCACTGGCTCCAACGGAGCTTGCCTTCGATGGACACCTTCGTGCCCTTGCTCAGGAATCGCGACAGGCTGTCGGCGCGAGCGCCGAACATCGTGCAGTCGATGAAGTTCGGGTAATCCTCCCATTCGCCGGTCTGCTGGTTCTTGCGACGGTCGTTGACCGCCACGCCGAAGCCCAGAACCGGAAGCCCGCTCGCAGTGGAGCGAAGCTCGGGATCGCGCGTCAGGTTTCCGCTGATGATCACTCGGTTAATGCTCATGGTGTCTTCCTCTTCTCATGACGGGTACCGGGTTTCGAACCGGGACCCTGCGTCGTATCCTTAATCGCGATCGGTGCGCTTGACGATCATGTGACGGACTACAGCATCGGTGATGCGCAGAACACGATCGAGTTCGGCAACGTCAGCGGGATCGGCGTGGAAGTCGATGAGAGTGTAGTCACCATCGGTCAGACCGTTGATCTCGTAAGCGAGTTTACGCTTGCCCCAGTTGTCGACGTTGTCAACCGTACCATTAGCATCGGCGATCGTGGTCTCGATACGCTTCATAACAGCGGCGCGGATTTCTTCGTCGATAGACGGAGCGACAAAAAACAGCAATTCATAAGCCTTCATCAGCTCACCTCCTTTGGACTGTACGGCCCCGGGCTGTGAAGGCGTTAACCGGGGCAGGAATTAGCCTTGCTAGTTTAGCAAAGGAGGAACGAGTTTTCCGTCACAACTCGCAGTATTCTGCCATTACACCGTTTCGCCACACTTCACAACCGTCGCGTTTGCCCAAATATCATTGTCGAACACGTTAAGGACATGATACCAAGGCGATCTAGCCAATGCATGACGTGCGTCCAGCGCGCAGCCATCTTCGATCCATCCGAATCTTGCACGGATCTAGCTTCTACATGACCCCGCTCTGCTTTGAATCTAACGCAGCGCTCGCTCGAACCTTGCACGGATCTAGCAAGAATCTACGTCGATTCTAGCACAGGAGGTCAGAGGCGTAAAAAAGCCGCGACCCTCTGCAGGCCGCGGCAATCAATGCGAACAATATGTTCAGGGGAAAACGCCTTACTCGGCAACGTCTTCCTCGAGGTATTTCTCTTCGATATCTTCATCGGCGTAGGAATCGGCATCCTGAAGCGCGATCATGAAGTTGGGAGCTTCGCCAATATAAGCCGGCTCCTCCTCGAATTTCACCTCTCCGTCTTCGGAAGTCTCGTACAGGTACCCCACGGCGTATCCGGTGTCTTCGCCGGGAATGCCGCCTTCGGCGATCAAAGCGTCCTTCACGCCGTCGTCCACTTCGATGTAGCCGTCGTAGCACAGAGCGTACGCCGCCGCGCCGCGGGCATGCTCGACGGTGTGACGCGCAAAGTTGAAGCACTCCTCAGCAGACTCGCCGGGATGATTCTCCAGGAACAGGTTTTCCTTCACCACCAAGGCCGTGAAAGGAATTACCTCGGATCCTTGAGCCAGTTTCTCTTTAGCTTCCTCAAGCGAGAACAGCAGAACCTTCTCCAGGGTTTCAGGAATCTCGGGAACCTCTACGTCAGCGCTCTCGACCATGCGATCAGCCATAACCTCGTCCTTTCAATGAAACGCTCGTACCTTTTCGCAAGCGTGTCTCATAACGGCAATACCGTTTTTTCGCTGCATTCAGTGTAGAGCTTGCCAACCTTAACGCGTATGACTGCCGATGGTATGCGTTGTATCTTCAGAATTCTCAGGCTTACGCGCGGGCTCTTTTGTTTCACGTGAAACGAAGGCTATGTCCGCGTCGAAGCGCATGCATAATGGAAGCTGGGAATGAAACGCATAAAAAACCCTGCACCGCCGAAGCAATGCAGGGCTCCTTTATTTTGAACAGCGCAGCTTAGTGACAGCTGCAACGATGGGCTTTGCGGCCCTTCTTTTTCCCATTGATGCCCTTGTCCTTCATGGACAGAATAAGCTTCTCGGTTATCGCGTTCAGCTGAGCGACCTCTTCCTCGTTCAGACAAGACAGGATTTCATCAGCTGTTTTATCCTGCGCGACAACGCGCTTCTGAGCAACAGCGCGGCCTTCGTTGGTCAACTTTACCGCGTAGGTGCGCTCGCCGTCCGCGTCCTCGATGGTCGCGTATCCGTTGCGAACCGCCTTCTTCACGATATCCTTGAGCTCGCTGCGGCTCATACCCATCACGCCTACCAGATCGCGCTGGGTTGCACCGTCGTTTTCGATCAAGGCGTTCAACAATGCGCCCTGGCCGCGCTTATAGCTTTTAGGGCCGTTCTTGTGAAATCCCAGGCGCGTAAGCTTGCTGGCTTTCTTCAGTTGGTTCAACGTCATAGTAGCTTGATTCATAGGTATTCCTTCTTGCATCTTATTGATCTCTGTATGACAGAAGCTACTATACCGCTTGTTTTTTCACCTATTATATTATTCATAAATTCATCGTGATTAATAGTTTTGGCTGATTATAAGCAGTATTTATATTATTCACGAATAAGGAGTTATCAGCTCCTGAGCACCTTCTCCAAGGGTTTCCCCTTTGCCAGCTCGTCAACCAGCTTATCCAAGCGACGGATGTTCCTCATGAGCGGATCCTCTATGGCTTCAACGCGCACGCCGCACACGACGCCGGTTACCTTGTCGGCGCAAGGATTGATTTGCGGCGCCTGCTCGAAAAACGCGACAAGGTCGGTGTCGTCGCTCGTCTTTTCCTGCAACTCTTCCTGACCGTATCCCGTCAGCCAACGAATTGCCTCGTCAAGCTCGGTTTTTGAGCGTCCCTTTCGCTCCACTTTTTGAAGGTAGAGCGGGTAGACGCGGGAAAACGGCATGGAAAACACCTTTAAGGGATCTTTGCTCATGTCATTCACGCTCCTGCACGGTTACATGGACCGTGTCGCCGATACCTTTGCCAAGTTCGCTTCGTATGCCTTTCAATATACCCACTATATAGCAAACAGAGCCGTCTTCGTTTTTCACTCCCATGTTGACGATGCTCCCGTCGTAGGGAATCCCGTCGAACGTGACACGGGCTTTGACGCGGCCTTTTCCGAACTCTTGGCGAACGTCGTAAGGAAACGGAACGTACGCGCCGCCTTTTCCAATTTCCGATGAACGAATAACCGCATCGTATTCGTATACCGCAGGATTCATAATGGTCCCTCGCTTCGAGTATCCGAATGAATAAGGAGCATGATAAAACAAAAAGCGCCCGAAGGCGCTTGTTTGAAAACTGGCGGAGGAGGAGGGATTCGAACCCTCGTCACCGGGGTTGCCGGTGAAACGGTTTTCGAGACCGCCGCATTCAACCACTCTGCCACCCCTCCGCTTGGGGTGTCGAGGCTATGCCCCGTACTGCAAACGCGCCCTTAAAGGGCGCGGAATTAATCTGGCGGAGAGATAGGGATTCGAACCCTAGGTACTCTTTTGGAGCACACACGATTTCCAATCGTGCACCTTCGGCCAGCTCGGTCATCTCTCCGCTTCATGGAATTGCACACCTGAATCGAAACCAGGTCGTGCAGCGAGTATGTAGTATACAACAGCCCTTACGTCCCCACAAGCAATAAATTTCACCTTCACGAGCTTCCCAACCACAGCCCCCATCAATCCAAACCCATGCGCCCGGCGCGAAACAACCTTCGCTCGGCAAGCACGCCGCCTTGCCCGAAAACCACGGCGCACGCCCATCGGAAGCAAGCCCTGAAAAGCAGCAAGCCGGCCGCTGCGCGCGGTCGGCTTGCTCTCAATTTATGGGAAGCACCTATTACGAAGCTTCTGCAGGCTGGCCGGAGCCTTCGCTCTTCTGCTCGCCTTCGGAAGAAGCATTGTCAGCGTTTCCGGAGTTGTTGGAAGAGTTATCGGCGCTACCTGCTTGCGCGCCCTGATCGGTGGAATTACCCGACTGAGCAGCAGATTCATCCGTCTTGTACTTCGTCACGTCCACGTTGTAGGGAACGTCAGCAGGCATGTCGTTGATCTTCACGTCAGACGCCTCGCGCTGCTCATCGACCCACTTCTGGTACGCCTCGGACTGAGCCTGAGACTTCAAAGACTGCTTGATCGTATCCAGCCAGTCGGAAGGAATCTGATCGACGCTGGTGATCTCCACCTTTTCGGTGCCGTCTTCAGCCTTGGTCTTGGGAGCCTGGTACACATCGGTGCACTTGATGATATGGATGCCGTACGTGCTGGTCACCAGCCCGCTTACCTGGTCTTTCTGCAGGTTGTTGAGCGCATCTTGATACTCGGTCACCAGCTTGGATGTCTTATCCCAGCCGATGTCGCCGCCCTTTTCGGCGGAAGCGGTATCGTGCGAGTACTCCTTAGCAGCTTCAGCGAAATCAAGCGCGCCGGAGTTGATCTTGTCCAACACTTCCTGGGCGGTTGCCTCGGCACCGCTATCGAACAGGATATGGGAAGAGCGACGGGCGCCGTCGTAGGCAGTTGCATACATCTGCGCATACTGAAGCTGGTCCGCTTCGCTGGGATCCTCGTCGACGGTGAACGATTCCTTCAGGTACTTGTCTGTGAGCTGCAGCTTGACCTCTGCGCGATAATCGTCTTCGGTCATGCCGGACTGTTCGAGCGCGGCCTGCCACTTCTCATCGTTTTCGTAGTTGCTCTTCATCTGGTCGACGTAGCCGTTCACTTCCGCATCATCAACCGTGACGCCGCGATCAGCCGCGTGAGCCCTGATAACCTCGCGCGTTACGAACGCATCGATGACCTGCTCTCGGAATTCTGCAGGATTCTTATCGAGCTGGACAAGATACTTGCCCCAAGAATCCTCATCGGTCATGCCGTACTGGGTTCTCAGGTTTTCGATGTACTTAGTCACATCGCCTTCGGAAATCTCGACGCCGTTCACCGTGGCTGCCACGCTGTCGGTGCCGGAACCACCCGAGGATCCGTTGCCTCCCGTGCAGCCTGCCAGCCCCCAAACGCACGCAGCGGAGATGCCAACAGCACACACGGTCTTTACAAGATGCAGCTTTTTCATAAGACCCTTCCCTCGAACACGCGTGGTCTTCGCAGTTCATCCGCAAATAACCTGCATGTAAAGATACTGGGCCGTATTTTCGCATACGCACGAAATAGGGTCTCACCTTGCACAAGAAGCCCATGTTCGATTCACAGTCCCCACGCCAGGTTCAGGAAAAACCCTGATACGAAAAGCGCCGCCTCGCATGAGACGGCGCTCGGAACTGCCTTGACTGAAAAAGCCTACTTCTTATTGGCCTTCTTACGCTCGGTAGCGGAAAGAATGCGCTTGCGCAGGCGAATGCTCTTCGGAGTGATTTCCACCAGCTCGTCGCCTTCGATGTACTCGAGCGCTTCCTCAAGCGTGAAGGTTTGCGGGGGAGTCAGCTGGATGGCCTTGTCGGCGCCCGACGAACGCTGGTTGCCCAGCTGCTTCGACTTCGCAATGTTGACCACCATGTCGCCCTCTTTCGCGGACTGGCCAACGATCATGCCCTCGTAGCAATCCTCGCCCGGACCGACGAACAGCTTGCCGCGTTCCTGCAGGGCGTCGAGCGCATACGCAACGCTCTTCTCGGTGGACATGCTGATCAGCGAACCGTTCTTGCGGCCGCCGAACTCGCCGCGATACGGCCCGTACTCGCTGAAGTGGTGGAACATGGTGGCTTCACCGCGCGTGACGTTCAAAAGACGCGTGCGCAGGCCCATGGTGCCGCGCGAGGGAATCTTGAACACGAGGTGCGTCTGATCGCCGCGCTGGAACATGTCGGCCATTTCGCCGCCGGCACTGCCGAACACCTCGATCGCCTTGCCGGCGTACTCGCTCGGCACGTCGACGGTTGCTTCCTCGATCGGCTCAAGCTTGCGTCCCTGCTCGTCCTTCTTGATGAGGACGCGCGGACGGCCCACTTGGAACTCGAACCCTTCGCGGCGCATGGTCTCCATGAGAACCGAAAGGTGCAGCACACCTCGACCGGCAACCTCGACGCCGGATTTGTCCTCAAGCTCCTGGATGCGCATGGAGATATTGCTCTCCGCCTCGCGCATCAGGCGCTCTTTCAACTGGCGAGCGCCCACGATGTCGCCTTCGCGGCCCACAAGGGGGCTGGAAGACGCTTCGAACACGATAGCGATGGTGGGCTCTTCAACCTGGATGGGGTCAAGGCGAATGGGGTTGTCGCGGCTGGTGACCATATCGCCGATGTCGGCGTCGTCCACGCCCACCACGGCCACGATATCGCCCGCGTGCACCTCGGGCTTTTCCTTCTTGCCCAGCTCCTCGAACGTGAACACCTGCTTGATGTTGGTGTTGTAGCGCGTGCCGTCGTTCTTGATGACCAGCACGGGTTCGCCTTTGTGGATGGTGCCGGAGAATAAGCGACCGACGCCGATGCGCCCGACGAAGCTGGAGTGGTCCACCGTGCAGATCTGCAGCGCCACAGGGCCGTTCGGCTCGCAGTCGGGGGAGGGGACCTCTTTGATGATGGTCTCCAGCAAAGGAAGCATGTTCATGTTGTCGTCGGTCGGGGCGAAGCGCGCGTAACCGTTCATGGCGCTGGCGAAGATGACGGGGAAGTCCAGCTGCTCGTCGGAAGCCTCGAGCTCAACCATCAGGTCGAATACCTCGTCAACCACTTCCTCGGGGCGCGAACCGGGGCGGTCGATCTTGTTAACCACCAAAACAATGCGCAACCCCAGCTCAAGAGCGCGCTTCAAAACGAACCGCGTCTGAGGCATGGGGCCTTCGAACGCGTCGACGATCAACAGGGCACCGTCGGCCATGTTCAGAACGCGCTCCACCTCGCCGCCAAAGTCGGCGTGACCCGGCGTATCGATGACGTTGATCTTCACGCCGTCGTAGGTGACGGAGATGTTCTTGGACAGGATGGTGATGCCGCGCTCACGCTCCTGGTCGTTGCTATCGAGCACGCGCTCTTCAACCTGCTGGTTCTCGCGAAACACGCCGGACGTGTACAGAAGACGGTCGACAATGGTCGTCTTGCCGTGGTCGACGTGCGCGATAATGGCTACGTTGCGGATATTCTCTTGTTTCATGCCTTTCTTCTTCTTTCTATTCAAGCCACTCCTAGATCGGCGCGGCGATGATCCTTGCGATAGGGCCTGCGGCGGATACCACTCCCGTAGAGGACGATTGTCGCCCGAAACGTACGTTTTCCGCCTGAATTCCGTACGTTTCGGGCGACAATGCAGGCGCTGCCGGACAATCGATGCAACAGGAAGGAACGATCGGCGGCGAAACGGCGGCTACACGTCGTCCAACTCCTCGGCGAGGCGCCGTTCTTCCTTGTTCAATTCGTCGATATGCTCGTTCAGCGTATTGAGCGTTCGCTGCGAGGAAACCACCTGCACGATGCCCCACACCGCCGCAGCGCCTGAAATAGCGGCAACGATGCCGAATAGGCCGAACGGACGCCTGCCCGTTATGAACGCCACGATGCCGCCCACGGCTGCCATAGCCATACCGTTACGGCGTTCGTCAAGAACCACGTCGCGCTGCTTGACCAGCTGAATGCGCGCGGCAGCGATTCCCGCCATGCGCGCTTCCTCCTGGCTTCCCGTCGCGTAAACGCGATCCGACCCGTCTTGCGCGCCTCGGCGCGCTGACGTGCGCGACCCTTTGCCCTTGGTCAGGTACTCGTATGATTCTTGGAGGTTCTTGAATTGCTCGGTGGCCCGCTCTTGAAGCTTTTTGTTGCTGGCGAACCGATCAGGGTGCAGAATCTGCGCCGTTTCCTTGTAGGCGGTCTTGATGTCCTCAGGCGTCGCGTCCTCGTCAAGACCCAAGATGCGCAGTGCTTCCGTTCGGTTCATAGCTCCCCATGTGCGGTTTTCGAATGCAGCCTTCCACGAAGGCTTGGCGATGGTCGTACGAAAGAAGATTTTACCACGCTCGAGGCTTTTTCAGGGAGCGCGGCGGCGCTCTCACAGAATGGACGAATGAAAAAACGGCCTTGCGGCCGTTGAATACATGGTGGAGCATAAGGGGATCGAACCCTTGACCTCAGGCTTGCAAAGCCCGCGCTCTCCCAGCTGAGCTAATGCCCCATGTTTTGAACCTATAAGGTTCCGAACATTAATAAACGCTCCACCGGCTAACTCGGCTCACGGTGGAGCGTTTATCGCAAAAAATGGTGGGCCCGAATGGATTTGAACCAGCGACCTCACGCTTATCAGGCGTGCGCTCTAACCAACTGAGCTACGGGCCCCAAAAAAGTGCCTGGCTAGTATAACCCACTTTTGAACGATTGGTCAAGCATCGATTTTCTTAAAATTGAAAATTTTTTATCATGCCTGTTCAAAGGTGTAATATAGGCTTTTCGGACGCTGTTCGAGCGCGAAACGAGGCAGGTCCTGCAATCCGATGAAAGCGGTACCGTTATAATCGAAGAAAGAATCGCATCGAAAGCCATCCCGTGCTTCGATGCCGAGGCGAACCTTGCGAAAAGGAGCATCGATGGTACCCGTCAACGTCCAAACCCTGATAGTTTCCGCCGCTCCCACACCCTCGATCATCGTTTTGCAACCGATCGAGGAAGCCCCCCAGCAAGGCAAGTACCGCATCGTCCCTATCTGGGTCGGCGTGAACGAAGCAACCCAGATGGGCGTCGCGCTTGAGAGGGCGCGTTTCTCGCGCCCTATGACGCACGATCTGTTCTTGGACGCGCTGACGAACCTTGACGCCTGCGTCGATCACGTGGTCATCAACGACGTGAAGGGCTCGACGTTCTTCGCGCGGCTCGCCCTGCGCCAACATGACCGGCTGATAGACCTTGATGCCCGCCCGAGCGACGCGCTGGCCCTGGCGGTGCGCCAGAAGGCTCCTATCTACATCGAGGAGGACGTGCTGGAACGCGCATCGTTTCCCTACGTGCTCAAGAACCCGTCGGGCGGCGTGCCCGAACACGAGCTTGAGGAGTTCCGCCAGTTCCTTGAAGGGATTGCTCCCGAGGACTTCGAGGCTTAGCGCAAGGGCACGCTCGAACAACCGACGGCGCCCCGGACGATAAGCCAACAAGTGTGAAAGAAGGGGTCGAACCTGTTGCCGGTTCGACCCCTTCTTCAATGTTCAAGCCGTTGAACGGCTCGTTTTCTCAGCGGGAAGCGCGTCCGTGCTAGTCCTCAGCAGGTGCTTCCTCGGGGGCAGTCGCCGCGTCAGGCGCCTGCGCGTCAGTCGACTCGTCTTCCATGTCATCGATCTGCGACTCGTCCAGCTCGTCGGCGGAACCCGGCTTCGTGGACTTCTTCTTGCCGCGGCTCGAAATCGCCACTGCGGTCACGCGGTCCTTGTCGGCCACCTTCATGACGCACACGCCCTGCGTGGAGCGGCCCAGCTCGGAAATACCCGAAACCGGGGTGCGCACGACCACGCCCTCTTCGGACATGATCATGATCTCGTCGTCCGATCCGACTATCTTCATAGCCGCGAGCAGACCCTTCTTTTCGGTCATCGTAATGGTGAACACGCCCTGGCCGCCGCGGTGATGCTCAGGGTACTCGGCGATAGGCGTGCGCTTGCCGTAGCCCTTCTCGGTGATGACGAACAGGTCGGTGTCGGGCTGCGCGATCTCCATGCCCAGCACCTTCGCGATAGGCGGCACGTTCATGCCGCGCACGCCCATGGTGTCGCGACCCATGGCGCGCACCTCGCCCTCGTCCCACATGATGGCCTTGCCGGCCGAGGAGACCATGAGCACGCGCTCGCCTTGCGCAACGCGGCGCACGCTGATCAACTCGTCGTTGTCCTTGAGGTTGATGGCGATAAGCCCGTCGCGGCGCGTACGGTCGTACAGCTCCATCGACGTCTTCTTCACCATGCCGTGGGCCGTGGCGAACATCAGGTACTCGTTTTCCGGGAAGTCCTTCGTGGCGATGACGGCGCTGATCGTCTCGCCGCGCTCAAGCGGCAGCAGGTTCACGATAGCCGTGCCGCGCGCGTGACGCGACGCCTCGGGCAGCTCGTAGACCTTCAGGCGGTACACCTTACCCTTCGTGGAGAAGAACAGCATGTACGAGTGCGTGGAGGCGATGAACAGGTGCTCCACGTAATCGTTGTCCTTGAGGTTCACGCCCTGCATGCCCTTGCCGCCGCGCTTCTGCTGGCGGTACGTGGCAACCGGAAGGCGCTTCACGTAACCGGACTTCGTAACCGTGACCACCATGTTCTCCTCGGCGATCAGGTCCTCGACGTCCAGATCCTTCGCCGCGTCGGACAGGAGGGTCTTGCGGGGGGTACCGTACTTCTTCTTGACCTCCAGCAGCTCCTCCTTGATGATCTCACGCACGAGAGCCGGATCGCTCAGAACGCGCTTGTAGTACGCGATGCGCTCAAGCAGTTCGTTCAACTCGCTTTCGATCTTCTCGCGCTCCAAGCCGGTCAGACGACGCAGGCGCATCTCCAAGATGGCATCGGTCTGCTTCTTCGACAACCCGAAGCGCTCGGTCAAGCGCTCGCCGGCCTCTTTGTCGGTTTGGGACGAACGGATGATGCTGATAACCTCGTCGATGTTATCGAGCGCGACAATCAAGCCTTCCAGGATATGAGCGCGTTCCTCGGCTTTCGACAGCTCGTAGCGCGTACGGCGCACGATGACGTCTTCCTGGTGGGCGATGTAGTAGTGTAGCATCTCCTTGAGAGAGAGAACGCGCGGCACGCCGTCCACCAACGACAGCATGATCACGCCGAAGCCCACCTGCAGCTGGGTGTGCTTGTACAGCTTGTTGAGTACCACCTGCGGGATGGCGTCCTTCTTCAGATCGATGATGATGTCGATGCCGTGACGATCGGCGCCGTCGTGGATGTTGCTGATCTCGGGAAGCTTCTTCTCGCGAACCAGCTCGCCCAGCTTCTCCAGCAAACGCTGGCGGTTCACCTGGTAGGGAATCTCGGACACCACGATGGAGCTGCGGCCGTTCTTGCCCTCCTGCACCGAGCACTTGGCGCGCACGGTCAGCGAGCCGCGGCCCGTTTCATAGGCATCCAGGATGCCCTTCTTGCCCATGATGATGCCGCCGGTGGGGAAGTCCGGGCCGGGAAGCGCCTTCATCAGCTCGGCGGTTTCGATCTCCGGGTTGTCCAGCATAAGGCACGTCGCGTCGATCGTCTCGCCCAGGTTGTGCGGCGGGATGTTGGTGGCCATGCCGACGGCGATACCCGACGAGCCGTTGACCAGCAGGTTCGGAAAGCGAGCCGGAAGCACCGTGGGCTCTTCCAAGCTTTCGTCGTAGTTCGGCTGGAAGTCAACCGTCTCTTTGTCCAGGTCGCGCAAGAGCTCCATGGCGGCCTTGTCCAAGCGGGCCTCGGTGTAACGCATGGCGGCGGCGGAGTCGCCGTCGATGGAGCCGAAGTTGCCGTGCCCGTCGATCAGCGGGACGCGCAGCGAGAACGGCTGAGCCAGGCGCACCATGGTGTCGTACACCGCGGAGTCACCGTGCGGGTGGTACTTGCCGATAACGTCGCCGACCGTACGGGCCGACTTCATGTGCGGGCGGCTGGGCGTGTAGCCGCTTTCGTTCATGGCGTACAGGATGCGGCGGTGAACCGGCTTCAAGCCGTCGCGCACGTCGGGCAGGGCGCGCGACACGATAACGCTCATGGAGTACTCCAAGAACGAGGTCTGCATCTCTTTGCCCAGGTAGGCGCTGCGAACGATGGTACCCTCGCCGCCGTTGGCGCCCTCGACGATGGATCCGTGGGGGTTGCCCATGGACGACGTGTCGATCAGCGCGCGAGCTTTGTCTTCCTCGGACACGCCGGCACCTGCGGCGGTCGTTGCATGCGCCTCCGCGGCTTCCGTTTCCTCGTCGGCGCTCTCCTCGGCATCGGCGTCGGCCTCGGCGCGGGCGATCAACTCGTTCAGCTTGTCGTCACGTTCGCCGGAGCTGTCGATGGGGTCGAATTCTTCAGTATTGTCTGCCACTTGCCTTCTCCTTAGATGTCCAGGAATCGGACGTCACGGGCGTGCTTCTGGATAAACTCCTTGCGAGGCTCAACCAAATCGCCCATCAGCTCGGACACAACGCGCTCGGCTTCGGCGGCGTCGTCGATGTTCACCTGCAGCAACGTGCGCGTGGCCGGCTCCATGGTGGTCTCCCACAGCTGTTCGGGATCCATTTCGCCCAAACCTTTGTAGCGCTGCACGTCGAACTTGTTCGGGTCGTCGTACTCGGCCAGCGTTGCGGACAGGGCGGACTCATCGTAGATGTAGCGCTCGATCTTCGGGTTGCGCGAGTTCTTCTTCTTGAGGCCGAAGATGGGAGGCTGCGCGATGTAGATGTAGCCGCGGTTGATCAGCTCCGGCATATAGCGATAGAAGAACGTCAGCAGCAGGCAGCGGATGTGCGCGCCGTCGACGTCGGCGTCGGTCATGATGATGATGCGGTGGTAGCGCGCCTGATCAGCGTCGAAGTCGTCGCCGATATTCGTGCCGATCGCCGTGATCAGCGAGCTGATGGTGTCGCTCGAAAGCGAACGGTGCAGGCCCGCGCGCTCCACGTTGAGGATCTTACCGCGCAAGGGCAGGATGGCCTGCGTCTTGCGGTCGCGGGCCTGCTTGGCAGAGCCGCCTGCGGAATCGCCCTCTACAATGAAGATTTCGGACTCGGCCGGGGTCTTCGACGAGCAGTCGGCCAGCTTGCCGGGAAGCGCGAACGAATCCAGCACGCCCTTGCGACGCGTCATCTCGCGCGCTTTGCGCGCGGCTTCGCGGGCCTTGAGGGCCTGGGTGGCCTTGCCGATGATGCGCTTGGCGGGGGTGGGATTCTCTTCCAGGTACTCGGCCAAGCCCTGCGTGACCGCGTTCTGCACGAGCGGGCGGATCTCGGTGTTGCCGAGCTTCGTCTTCGTCTGCCCCTCGAACTGCGGATCGTGCAACTTCACCGAGATGACGGCGGCGCAGCCTTCGCGCGTATCGTCGCCGGACAGGTTGGAATCCTTCTCCTTGAGGATGCCTTTGTTGCGCGCGTACTCGTTGATCGTGCGCGTGACGGCCTGCTTGAAGCCGTCGAGGTGCGTGCCGCCCTCGTGCGTGTTGATATTGTTCGCGAACGCCATGACCGAGTTCGTGGAATACGAAGTGGACCACTGCATTGCCACTTCCACCGTGCCGTCGGCGTTTTCAGCCTCGAAGTAGATGGGCTTGTTCAGCGTTTCCTTGCCCTCGTTCAAGAACTTCACGAAGTCGACGATGCCGCCGGCGAACTGGAACACGTCCGTGCGGGGGTTGCCGTCGGCGTCGGTTACGCGCTCGTCGTGCAGCACGATCTTCAAGCCCTTGTTGAGGAAGGCCATTTCGCGGAAGCGGCTTGCCAGGGTGTCGTAATCGTACGCCGTGGTCTCGGTGAAGATCTCGGAATCGGGCCAGAACGTCACCGTAGTGCCGGTGTGCTTAGCCGGACCCGTTTCGTGAAGCTTTGTAGCCGTCTTGCCGTGATCGAAATCGATCTCGTACGCTTTTCCGTCGCGGCGCACGCACACGGCCACGCGGCTGGAAAGCGCGTTCACAACGGACACGCCTACGCCGTGCAGGCCGCCGGACACCTTATAGCCCTCGCCGCCGAACTTGCCGCCGGCATGCAAGATGGTGAGAACCACCTCGACCGTAGGGATTTTCTCCTTCGGGTGCTTATCGACCGGAATACCGCGACCGTTATCGTCGACCGTGATCGAGTTGTCTTCGTGAATCGTCACTTCGATCTGGTCGCAGTAACCGGCCAAGGCTTCGTCCACGGCATTGTCGACAACCTCGTACACCAAATGGTGAAGGCCACGAGGACCTGTCGAGCCGATATACATGCCCGGACGCTTGCGGACCGCCTCCAGGCCCTCGAGGACCTGAATGTCAGAACCGTCGTAATGGTCAGGTTTCTTTGCCACTGACATGCTCCTTTTGTAGTGCGATGCGTGAGTGAGGCGCGTCGGCGCCAACCTATAAAGTTTACCACAGGTATTCGTGGTACGAATAAAATACATCACGTTTGAAGGCTTTGAGAAGCCTTGTAAGACACGATCTTAGAACTGAACGTCGTTTTTAACGTCTTTCGATGTTTTGCGTTGCAAATCAGCAATCATGGCTTTTTCGAGCGCACGACGAACAGCGGCGTTGTCCACCGTGGCAACAAGCTCCTCCACCGCCGCGGTCTCCTCGGGCGCTAAAGAGCGGCGCGCAGCAGGACGTACGGGCGCGCCGGAAGCTCCGACACCGGGCTCGTCGGCGGAATCAGGCCGAAAAGGATGCCTCGATTTCATATCGAAGCGCGATGGCTTGATGCAGAACGCCTCCACGTGCTCGCCTTGCTCGTTGAGCTTCATTTTGAGAAATTCCTGCCGCGCGTCAAGGTCGGATCGAATCATGCTGTCATCCGAATACACTACCAACACGGTGCCGCCATCCGTCACCCTCGCCGCCGCGCCCGCGTCGTCCACATCATCCGCCCGCATGACGTACACCGCGTTGATATGGTCGAGAACCATAGGCGCCGCATCTTTGTAAACGGCTTCGACGGCTTTTCGCCACATGACCTTCACCGCTGCCGCGCGACGAGCGCGGGCTCCGGAATCGTCCCCTGCGCCGAACGAAGCCATCAATTCTTTCAAACCGCTTCCCAGCGTTTTCACGACCGATCGCCTCGATCCCCCAAGCGGACCACCCGAGCGCGTGCAAGCAGATCCTCGTCGAAATACGATAAATTCGTCGTGGTTATGAACGTCTGAATGTCCCCGGCCACAAACGACACGAGCGCTCGACGTCGAGCGGAATCAAGCTCGCTCATCACGTCGTCAAGCAACAGCACGGGCTTCTGCCCCAGAATATCCTGGATAAGCGACGCTTCGGCAAGCTTGAATGCCAGAACCACCGAGCGCTGCTGCCCTTGACTCCCGAACACGCCCGCGTTGCTTCCATCTATGAAGAACTCGATTTTGTCCGCATGGGGCCCTACGAGCGCGCGGCGGCGCGCACGTTCATCAGGAAGCCGCTTCTGCAGCGCGCACGACAGCGAGGCGCGCGCCTCGTCGCGACCGAACGAGTACAAGCGCGACACGCTTGGATCGTGATCTTCCCACGACGGCACATAGCACGCCGTCAAGGACTCCCGACCTTCGGTAATCTCGGAATAGTAAGAACTCATCGAGCTTGCCAGCTTCTCGAACAACGCGCTGCGGTAGCACGCCAGCTGCGCGCCGCAGGTGACGATCATCTCGTTCATGCTCTCGATGAGCAGCGAAGACGAATCTTCCTTGAGAAGATGATTCTTATGGCGAAGCACTTTTTCGTAGTCGCGTCGAATCAAGTAGTGATTTGCGGAAAGCTGAGAGCCCAGCGAATCGAGAGCGGCACGGCGGACGGACATGGAACCCTTCGACAACTCCAAATCGTCGGGCGTGAACGTCACCGAAGGAACAAGGCCCTTCAAATCTGCCGTGCGCTTGGGCTTCCCGTTCAACAGGTGCTTCTTCTTCCCCTCGGACAGCTGGACGCCCAGAGTCAATTGACGGCTTCCGTCGGTGACATCCGCCTGCAACCGACCGAACGAAGAACCGGCGCGCACCAGCTGAGGCACCGTGGGATTCCTGAACGACGATTGAGCCGTTAGAAGCTGCACCCCTTCGATAATGTTCGTCTTGCCTGCAGCGTTCGGCCCGACGAGCACCGTCAAAGGGCCGATGTCGCTCAAGTCGAACGCTTCATAGCTCCGAAAATCGCAAAACGAGATATGAGATATGCGAAGATCCACCGCGGACGCTTCTCCCGCTTTACGAAATGCGAACCGGCATGACCAAGTAGAGGTAGTTCTCCCCTTCGTCAGCCTTGAAGATACCGGGCTTGAGCGCGGACTGGACTTCCAGGTACACCTTATCGGTCGCGACCGACGACAAGCCGTCCAAAACGTACGCGTAATTGAACGCGATCTCGACGTCTTCCCCCTCGCCTTCGCACGGAAGGGTTTCCTGGGCAGTACCCACGTCCTGAGCCACGGCCGATAGCTGGGCGGTTTGAGACGCTATGTTGATATCGAACTTAACCGGAGAGCTCGTCTGCCCCAGCAGAGACGTACGCTTCACGCCGGCCACCAGATGACCGACTTCCATGCTCACGCGCGTGACGTACGAATCAGGGAGCAGTTGGCGGTAGTTGGGGAAGTTTCCCTCGATGCGGCGGTTGATGAACACGGTGTCGTGGTAGGTCACGACGATCTGGTTCTCGGCCAACGCAAGCTTGAGCGGATCGTCGGTACGCTGCATGGACGCAATCTCCTGCAAGAACGAACCCGAGATAACCGCTTGGAAATCCTCTGCCGCCGAATCGGGAAGGTCGGCTTCCGTGATAGCCAGGCGATACGAATCGGTGGCGACCATCTTGAGCAGCGTCCCTTCCAGCGTGATGAGCACGCCGGTCAGGATCGCGCGGCTCTCATCCTTCGACACCACGCGAGCCACACGCTTGACCATCGAGGCAAATTGCGAGAACGGAATAGAAATTTCCTGCTGCACGTCAACATGCGGGAAACCGGGGAAATCCTCGGCATCAAGCGTTTTGATCGAGAACGACGACGTGTCGCAGGTGATGACTGCTGAATCGTTTTCAGCATGAACATGCACGGCGGCGTCGGGAAGGTTCTTCACGATTTCGGAGAACAGCTTGCCGGGGAACACGGCTTTGCCTTCTTCCTCTACCAAAGCCGGCACGGCATACTGGATGGAAAGCTCAAGATCGGTTGCCTGAAGCGTGAGCGTGTCGCCGCGCGCATCCAGGTAAATGCCCGACAGAATAGGCAGCGTCGAGCGCGTAGCGATACCCTTCAAAACGACGGACAGGGCATTCTGCAGTTCCGTTTGGTTGATGCTGAATTTCAAGCCGCTCCCTTTCTCTTGCTCTCTATGGTTCCGGTTCAGTATCGCACAATCAATCCGTTTTCACGTTTGCCACCATGATAAAAGCTCTGCCGCGCACGGCAAGCGCACGTGAAGAAAAGGACTCGGAACACGGATCTGCTCATGTATCAAAAGTATGCTTGCAGGAAGCACGGCAGCGTTGCGTGAACATTCAAAAAGAATGGACGTTTGGAATTGAAGAGATGCGATCAAAGGGATGTCCTACACACATGGCCGAAACGTGCATGTTTCACGTGAAACATGCACTGAGCGAGCGTACGGGCATAAGTTCTTCGTGACGCTCGCAAAGAATCATGATCTTGGGGTTTTGGGTTTTAAAGGGTCTTCCCTAAATATATAAGGTTTTAATAGTTGTAATAATAAGGGCGGTGGAAAAGTGGATAACTATTAAAATACCAGATCAAAAGCTGAAAATAATACCTTTCTAGATGTTTAGATCCAGTACCCTCCATCAACATGAATTATTGCTTATATTATCTTTCCAGAGGGTTTCGGGGGTTTTCTTCAACTTGTCAGTCATATTTCAGTCATCTTTCCTCCGAACGT
>ERZ836760.694-NODE-694-length-47036-cov-8.300568_pt1 | contig 47036 bp, 41 predicted proteins | sample MGYA00519941_ERZ836760 | MGnify/ENA primary metagenome ERZ836760 (study PRJEB31850, sample SAMEA3708807) | human gut metagenome | biome: human gut; feature: human-associated habitat; material: faeces | place: China | collected 2014 ... | reverse complement strand
ACCGGGGTGTTGAAGATATTTTGATTGCTTGCATTGACGGTCTGAAAGGCTTCCCTGAGGCATTGAGGCTGTCTATCCAAACACTCAAGTTCAACTGTGAGTTGTTCATTTGGTTCTCAACAATATGCGTTTTGTCAGTTGAAAAGACTACAAGCGTGTGGCAGTACAATTTAAAACTATTTATCAATCGGCAATCGAACAACAAGCCTTGGAGGCGGTCGAATTGTTTGATGACGATTGGAAGGACAAGTTCAGCTATTTGCTGAGCAATTGCCTCGTCATAAGGAGTACTTGATCTCGATGTTTAACTTTCCTGAGGATATCCGTTGACTGATCTATACAACCAATGTCATCGAGTCAGTCAATGACGTTATAAGAAATGCGACCACTCGTCATAAAATGTTCCCCAATAATGATTGGCCATTGAAGTAGCTACCAAAAAGTAGATGATGCCGATTGGAGATTGTCGATTGGTTTTAAACTGTTTTAGCAACAAACACCTCTAACAGGAATTTACACAGACAAATTTACAAGCCCTAGTAGTTTCACTAATTTCGCTGTTATTCATTTGTCGCAGGTCATTCCTTAATTTTTAAATAAAGCCAATTCGTTACCATCTCGGTATAGAAATATTAATGTAACTGCTCAGCAAATACGGCTCAGTAATTATGTGACATATGCTAATTGTAGTCACTACAGTAAAAATTCTCGCATTCGATTCTGAAAATAACTGGGGTATTTATCCATCACGGCAAAAGCTCTATCCTGATCTCGTTTCAACAATATCTCAAGATCTGTCTTTTGGGTTACCTTTAAGTTTAAAGACTCAACAAGGTCTTGAACTATAACCCGGTCAGAAAAACCAAGTTCATATAGAACGATGGTAGTTGCGTTTGGAAGCCCATATTTAAGCTGTTTTTGAAACAGTTTCAGACGATTGAGCGAATCCTTTGTAGTGTTTTGGGTATAGGTTTCAAGAAACTCACAGACAGCGCCAACAACGAGAGCACCATCATAAGCAAGTATACCTTCACAAAGGTTAACTACATGATCAATCTTGAAATTAGCCCATCTGGATCCCCACTTCATTTTGACCTCATGCTCACGGATCATTTGCAAAAGGTCAAAAAAGGAGTTCCCATTGATCCATCCAAGTGTTAATTTTTTAAGTACTTCTGGCTTATTGAACTTAGAGAATACCCCATTGTGTATATGTTGTGTAAGTAATGGCCAAATAATATCAAGAACTTCAGTTTCATTATCAATTGACAACAGTCTATCAGTATTAGCTTGAACCCATCTCTCAATAGCTTGAGCCTCTTTAACTCCGTAAAGTGTCCGACCATAAATCTTCCGAGTCGTAGGATTGGTAACTTTTTCTGAAATATTTTTAGCGAGAAGAAGAAATAAATTACGAATATGCTCTTTTTTCTGATCATCAGCCAAAAAGAAAGCTAATGTTCTTTCTGCTAAGTTGACGACATCCGCATTTGAAAGACCAATTTCGCTTTCAGGCCAATGTGATAACAAGAAATTTTCGACTGCACAGATTAACTTTATTTTCCCGATGATTTGTTTCTCAACATTGTTATGTGAAAAATCTTTGTCTTGGATTTTTTTAACTATCTGGTCTACCCAATTAACATCTTCATCAGGACTATCGATATAGGCCTTGGCAAAGGTTAGTGCCCCCCTATCAATTGAGTATTTTTCATTATCACTTTTAATAGGATCAAAGATCGACAAAAGATTACTGCTACAAGGCTCAGACTTATCTTGTTCTAAAAGTTCTTTAATTTGATCCCACCGCCTTTTATTGTTTGTGTTCGCATCAAAGATCTTTGGATCAGCGAATAGTATGCTACCTTCAGTGTGCATCCCAGCTCGACCGGCTCGACCAATAAGGTTATGGAAATCTCTAACTTTAATACGATCCGCTCCTTGATAAACATTACTGACGATAAGATATCGAATTGGAAGGTTCACACCTTGCGCCAAAGTGGATGTGCAAATCACAAATCGTACAAAGCCTTCACGCATAGCGTGCTCCACGGCTAGACGAATCCCGTGAGGGATATTTCCATGATGGGAAAAAATGCCATAAGCTCCGCTTTTAGAGGTAGGAGCATCTTCACCTAGATTCTTAATATGTAAGTTTCGTAGCTTAGCAACTTCTTGAGTATCTGAAAACTTAGAAGGTAAAGTTAGTGGGACGCCTTGCTCGATAATTTGGACAGCCTTTTTACAGATACTGGAAGCCATTGTCTTTGTACCAGTAAAAAGTGCTATACCGCCGTTATGGACCAGTTTAAATCCAAGATAGAGAGCAATTTCCTGAGTATTAGTTTTACTACTAGGGAAGAATAAATTCTTTCCCCTCTCTCTGTATTTATATCTTTGGATTACCCTAGGAACGAAAAACACTTTTTGATCTAGATCTTGGCTATCAACGTACTCAATTCTTCCCAATTGGTCAACCCAACTTGTAAATCCTACAGACCTAAAAGTCGGAATCAGTTTCTTTCCAGCGACAACATTGGGTTCCCCAATCAACCATTGACCAATATCTTTAGCGTTACTGATAACCGCAGAAATCAGGACTTTCTGGGTACCATCGGGAATTAGTTTCTGCAGAGATGTCAGAAGGAGTTCATAAGTAATACCACGATTACCGTTATCAAACTGATGTCCTTCATCAAAAATAAGTAGCCCAACATGTGAGGCTAACGTCGGAGAATGTCGAAGCACGTAAAGCAATTTCTCTGGCGTTACTACCAAAATTTGTTGGTGTCCTAAAAATTCATGTGTTTCGAAATCAGTTTGTAAAGCATCGGATAATTCGTCCACCTTAACTGGTTCGTTGAGAAAAGCTTTGCTGAGGTCGTCCTTGATTTCAGAACATAGTGCCCTGAAGGGAGCAATAATAATAGCAAGCGACAACCGATCGGCAAGAAAAGCACTTCGAAGTACCAGTTCCGTTGCCTTAGTTTTTCCAGCGCTAGTAGGCATCTGAACAATAGCGGACTTGCCTTTGAGAACTCCCATTTTCCCTAGAAGATGTTGTGCAGGCCAAAGTTCCTGGAGAAAAGATTCCTTTCGTATCACTTGACGCCATTTAATATATGGCAGCCCTGAGTACTCTGGCAACATCTTCCAAGAAGAGTTCTTGATCTTTGTCTTCAGCACAGCTTCAATCAAATCACCGAGTAAGAGTTGTCTAGGGGAACCAAATTCATATACGGCTCTTCTTAGCTTTTTAGATATATCTAGAAGATTTTCTTCACCAGTACCTTCCTTGAAAAACTGACAAACTCCCTTTGTAATACCATTAATAAATTCGCTGAATGGTCCTTCAATCTTTGTAGGATAAGATGTCCGATTAGTCTGCAACAACCATAGTAACAGGCCTTCCAATCCGGCACCATCCAAATCTAGACTGAGAGTATCGATATGTTTTACCAACACTGAAGCACTACCAGGAAGATCACATAGATAATAGGAAGCAGAACCTAGAAGGACAAGGTATGCATCAAGTGTCTTATTTAGCTCAGATTGAAAGTAGGAATCAAAAAAATGAGCAGAGAACAACAAATTTTCTTTTAATTCCGAGATAATTTCTTGAGGAGGCTCCCCACGATTAATAGTGGAAGCAAGTTCGCCAAGCATTCCAATCGAGATTGGAAACAGTCTAGCAGGATCCTGTTTGAGCTTAAGGTGATCTTTTTCAGGAATACTGAATTCGAGCATCTTAGCCTTTGAACGAGTAATATTCAATAATCTTCGGGATTCTTGTTCAGGCTTCATCAGCAGCCCTCTTGTAAAGATTTTGGACGAGATCCATCATACTATCACCCCTGATAACAAGTAGTACAAGCTCTTTTGAATGTGAAGAAGAGGTATCAGTTGAGGAGATCATTGATGCATCATAGAGCGAACTATCAAAGACTGCTACAGCACCATGAATTTCTTTGTATGGGTGATCCGCTTCGTTTTGGAAACGCATAATTTTATCTGCATCATCTAACTTTCCCAAGTCATATAGTCTATTCCGAATTGCGTTTAGAGATTCGGCCTTCCGTAAGTAATCTTTGTTAGAATCATCTACAGCATTTTGAAGTCTTCCTCTAGCCTTCTTCCCCGAAAATTGAGCCTTCACTTCAAAAATTGCCAATAAATCATCTGGTGAAATAGTTTTGTCTTTGACAATATGAAAGCCGATAACGTCAGATCCTTTTGTTGACTCGTTACGAACTGTTTTATTACTATAGCGAGTACGTGGAACCCAGTATTCATAAAAATATTCCATGAAATCCGCAACTAGAATTTCACTAAAGTCGCCTGCCCGAATACTGGGACCAGGCGCCTTTTTTGCGTCAGGAAACTTTATGTTATTAAGATAGTCCGCACGAGAACACTTACATCCTCTACGAAAATAATCAATTTCGCTGTCTAGGCAATAGTGATTTCGAAAATGCTTAGCCCAAGAAGATAATACTTCCTCATCGTTCTGATAATGGAATTCCCAAACACTAATGTCTTTACCATTTGCAGTCCTTAATTGCCCTTTTTTTTCCATCCATTCAATGTGCTTCAAAAAGTGAGACATCACATTTGATTCCAACTTTAATAATCCCGTAATTTCATTCGATTCGTAGCGAATTACACCGATTTATGTTGTATCAGTACGTCTATCTTATCAGGCATCTCTGACAATTGAAATATAAAAAATATCTATTTTTTAGAATTGATTCTGCTGATAGTGAGGGGCTCAAATGAAAAAATAGCTTCCCTAGCAAATGAATACTTTTTTAAGTAAGGCTATGTCACAACAAACAGTTGATAAATAGCCATTTTTATAGGGGAGCCTTAAAACTCCCCTACAAATTTGAATTGTCTAAAATAGTAAAGCCGTACCGCTTACTATTTTTTCTTTTACTGCTGAAACAGTATCTTTGATTGAATGCGTAGTTGTATCTATAACATTTAATTCATAGATTCCTAAATTGGAAAATTGCTTCCACATTGTTTCAACTAATTCAACATTTGTTTCTCTATCTAACTTTGAGCGTTCGATAGCTCGCTTTATAGTTTCTTCTTTACTTGCCCTTAAAACGATATAGTGTACTTCATAATGCTCTTAAACAATGTTGAGCCACGGCTCTAAAAACCACGGTCCTACAATGCCATCTACAATTACATCATATCCACCACGAACATATCGCTTCGCAGCTTCTAAAAATGCTTCATTGACAACCAAATTTTGCTCATTTGATTCTGGCAAATGTGGTGGTATTGCCCCTTTACTCAAATAATCAAAATAGATACCTCCATAGTTTTAAGTTTTTTTACAATTACAGGAAATGGCAAATCTACTATCTACCTCTCAATTTTTATGGCTCTGACAATGATAATATCCGGGATTTCTTTATTAAAATAGCATTCTTCGTAAAATCCGTCTATGACAAATCCGGTATCAAAACACAGATTAAAAATATCCTGTAAAGAACGATGATAATAACATTGTTTTTGCGGCTGTCCTTCAATCGCAATATCGTAATAGCTGTGCGGCGTCATATATTTTTCTGTAAGCGTTACAAAACAGGGGTGCTGTGTCGCAAATACAAATACTTCGTTATCCTCAAGCAATTTATAAACAGAGGTAAAAAGCGGCTTAATATCGGTAATATCCATGACCGCCATATTGGAGACTGCTTTTGTAAACGGCTTATTTCTTTTTAATGCCATCAGACTTGTTTCATTCGTGGCGTCTGCTACACAAAACTCAATGTGATCAGCATACCGTTTTTGGCGCTTTTTTGCCAGTTCCACCATTTTCTCACTATAATCAAAAGCCAAAACAGAGACAGCTTTTTCTGCAAGATATGCAGAATAATTTCCATTTCCACAGGCAATATCTAAAATATAGTCTGTTGGATCAGGATTTAGAAGCTCTGTTACTTTGGGGCGGACAACTTCTCTGTGAAAATCATTTGATTCATCCCCCATTGCACAATCCCAAAATTCAGCGTTTTGATTCCAGATTGCTTTACTTTCTTCCTTTGAATACTGCATAATATCCTCTTTCTGCAAAATTACTTTTTCTCCTTTGCCCCATGGCTCCTGAAATGCGTGATAATGATGTTCCAATATTTCATCTGTTATCACAAACGGCGAATTGGCATTTAAGACCTGATTTCTTTTATATAGTCTTTTTTGCAAAAGCTCCTTACTGGCTTTCATATAGACAAGTTCCGTTTCAGTGCCTGCTTTTTGGATCAGCTCTTTATAAAAATTTCGATTTGCCTTATCTATCATAATATCAGAAATAAGATATAAATTTCCATAAAAATGCATTTATTTGTAAAAAATATACAATGGATTTTAGTGATAAAGATTAAAAATATATAAAATCACCAAAAAAGATTGACGATAAATTTTATCAGTGTTAAGATAGAAAAGGAGTTTGGAGAAAAACTTTAGCAAAATTGAAGTTGCCCAAAATACAAAACTGATTATATTTTTGCAACAGATATTAATTAGGGTAATAAACGATTGTCTTGCATACAGTTAGTTATGCATGGCAGCGATAAATATTTTTAGGCTGCTTATTTCCTACAATATCGGCAGTCGGTAAGGAGGGTTTTAGATAATGGCAAGATTTACATTACCAAGAGATTTATATCATGGAAAGGGTTCTTTGGAGGCTTTGAAGGACTTTGACGGAAAGAGAGCTATTGTCTGTGTCGGCGGTGGTTCTATGAAAAGAAACGGATTTCTTGACAGAGCGATAGGTTATCTTAAAGAAGCAGGTATGGAAGTAGAACTTTTTGAGGGCATTGAGCCTGATCCGTCAGTAGAAACTGTTATGCGTGGAGCAGAAGTTATGCAGAAGTTTAAACCTGACTGGATTGTTGCTATGGGTGGCGGTTCTCCTATTGATGCGGCAAAGGCTATGTGGATTAAGTATGAATATCCGGATGTGACATTTGAGGATATGTGTAAGGTATTTGGACTTCCAAAACTCAGACAGAAAGCACATTTCTGTGCGATTTCTTCTACATCGGGTACTGCTACTGAGGTTACGGCATTTTCTATTATCACGGATTATGAGAAAGGTATCAAATATCCGATTGCGGACTTTGAGATTACACCAGATGTTGCCATTGTAGATCCTGAACTTGCTGAGACGATGCCTGTGAAACTTGTTGCACATACAGGTATGGATGCCATGACTCATGCTATCGAGGCATATGTTTCAACGGCAAATTGCAATTATACAGACCCGCTTGCTATATGGGCCATAAAGATGATACAGAAACATCTTGTAAAATCATACAATGAGGATATGGAGAGCAGAGATCAGATGCATGATGCACAGTGTCTTGCTGGTATGTCATTCTCAAATGCACTACTTGGAATCGTACATTCTATGGCACATAAGACAGGTGCAGCTTTCAAGAACGGACATATCATTCATGGTGCGGCAAATGCAATGTATCTTCCAAAGGTTATCAAATATAACAGCAAGGACGAGACGGCAAAGAAACGCTATGGTGAGATAGCTGATTATATGGGATTAGGTGGAAATAGTGATGATGAAAAGGTAGATTTACTTATCAAATACCTTCGCCAGATGAACGATGACCTTAATATTCCTCATTGCATTAAAAACTATGGTGAGGGTGGACTTCCGGCAGAAGAAGGAATTGTACCTGAGGATGAATTCCTTGAAAAACTTCACGATATAGCAGCAAATGCTATTCTTGATGCCTGCACGGGTTCAAATCCTCGTCAGCCATCACAGGAGGAAATGGAGAAACTTCTTAAATGCTGTTATTATGATACAGAAGTTGATTTCTAAAAAAGTATCGAAAATCGACAAAATTAAGAAATTTGTCGGATAAAAAATTTTATAGTTACAAAAATACCTTCTGAGCAGAGTATGGAGATTTCACATATATCTGTTTAGAAGGTGTTTTTTATTATAATTAATATTGACGGAGAAGAAAAAGTTTTACTTTAGTTTTGCATATTTTACTTTTATTTGATTAAATTGACAGATGTTGTGAAAAAAATTAAATTATAATAAAGATAAGCAGGAATATTTATCGCAAAGTATTGACTTAGCAATAATCTATATTTTATAGTTATCTTATTGAAAAAATCATTATTTTTTCTGCTGACAATCCTTATGTGTCAGGACGAACAGAGAGCTAAAGCTATTTGGCAGAAATTAAAAAGGGGAAAAGAATGAAAAGATTAATTCAAAAGAAACTAAAAAAAACAAAAGAAAATTTGTATTATATTTTATCAGCACTTATGATAGGACTTATTGTAGGAGGCATTGATGCTTTATTTGGGCGTGTTCTTATTGCAATTACTGATTTCCGGGGAAGGTATATTCAAATTTTTATTTGGTTTTTGCCGATTGCAGGCCTGTTTATCTGTTGGATGTATCATCGTTTTAATGAGATGAGTTTAAAGGGAATGACGCTTGTTCTTGAAACCGCCCAAGGAAAGAGGGCGGATATACCGCTCGCACTTGTTCCACTGGTTATGGTTGGAACATGGATTACTCATCTTTTTGGGGGAAGTGCAGGCAGGGAGGGAGTTGCAGTTCAGATTGGAGCAACATTGTCTCATTGGTTTGCACGCAGATTTAAGTTTGCTGATAATAGAACAATTTTGCTCATAGCAGGAATGGCGGCAGGTTTTGGCGGATTGTTCCAGACACCGTTTGCGGCTGTGTTTTTTGCGATGGAGGTTGTCGTTACCGGAAAAATGTTATATCAGGCATTTTTGCCGTCATTGGTAGCGGCAGTTACGGCTTCAACGTTTTCAAATGCACTTGGACTTGAAAAATTTGCAGTACCGCTTAAGCAGAGCTTTAACCTGTCAGAATCTAAGACTATGTTTTATATGGTTATTCTAGGTGTGTCATTCGGACTTACGGGGCGTGTGTTTTCAGTGTTGCTAAAAAGAGCTAAAGCGTTTATGGGGGAGAAACTTGCAAATCCATATAAAAGAATTGGATTTGTATCAATACCGCTTGCAATAATTCTTTTTGCATTTTGGAATGGTCGTTACTGTGGTCTTGGAACAAATCTTATATCACAGACATTTACAGGAGGAGAAATTTTTAGCTTTGACTGGATTATAAAACTGCTTTTGACAGTTATTACATTATCAATCGGATTTCAGGGCGGCGAGGTTACACCTCTGTTTTCAATCGGGGCCTCGCTCGGCTTCTGTCTGGGAAATTTATTTGGAATTTCGCCTGTATTGTGTGGGGCACTTGGATATGCAGCCGTCTTTGGAAGTGCGACAAATACCGTTATAGCACCGTTTCTGATAGGAATTGAAGTATTTGGGGCAAAAAATGCACTTGCGTTTGTGCTGGTGTGCAGTATAGCATATATCGTAAATGGAGACAGGTGTATTTATGGAGCACAGGGAAGTTCCAACAGTTGCCGGTTATAATATTTATATGGATGTTGTTTCCCTCCTGATTAAGACAGGCGTTACTTTTTTATGAATTATCTCTGTTTGTGGCTGTGGATTTCTTTTCTTTAATTCATTCATCTGACTTACAAGCAGACTCATGGCTTCATATGCAATCTTATCTATCTGCTGTCCTACAGTACTTATGGGAATAATAGCTTCTGAAGCGATTGGAGAATTATCAAAACCTACAACCTTATATTCATCGGGAAATTTGCCATATTCACGCATTAATATATTTATTAATATATTTGCGTGGGTGTCATTTGCCACAAATATACCTTTTCGTGTACCTGGGTATGATTTTTGTATAGTATCAAAAATCTTTTTAATATGATTTTGTGTTTCGTCATATGTATTTCCAAGATCTTCAAGGAAAAGTCTATATTTCATATTATGCTCTTTACAGATGTCTGTGAAACCTTTGATTCTGTTATATGCCGGAATTTCCTGTTTGACATGTGAATTTATATGAATTAAAATGTCACAATTATTTTTTATCAGCAGACTGGTTGCCTGAACTGCACCCATATAATTGTCGGTATTGATACTATTTACATATTTATCCTCGCGTTCAATAGTTACCACAGGAATATTGTAAGATGACAGTTCTTTGGAAGAAATAGTATGGCTGAGAACAACAAGCCCCTCAATTTTATATGAAAGAAGTTCCTGAAGATATTTTCGCTCTGTTTCTTCGGCTCCGGTGCCGGCAAAAACAATAAATTTATATCCAAACTTTTCATATGTTGCCAATAACTGGTTTAGCATTTCTGAATAATAATGCAAGTAAAGATTTGGAAGAAGTATTCCTACAAATTCACTTTTTCCATTTGCCAATACTTTTGCAAGCTTGTTTTCCTGATAATTTAAATCTACCAGTGCTTTTGCAATTATTTCCTGATTTTTTAATGTCAAAGAATCAGGATTATTAAAATATCGTGAAATAGTAGTTTTTGAAAAATTTGTATATTTTGCTATATCATTAAATGTTACTTTTTTTTTCTCAGATGCCATATTACTAACCTCTCTTGTTGAAAACTGGTAATGTTATAAATTACATTAGTTAAGTATAGCAATTATCCAGATAAAAGACAACAAAAAAATAACTGGTTAAGTAACCGGTTATTTTTTTGCTGAAAACTACTTGACAAGTAAAGATTATAAGAGTAATATATGTGACATAAAGTAACCGGTTACTTAACCGGTTATGCAAACGAAATCAATATATTAAAAAAACATTGGGAAAGGAGAAGTTGCTATGAGAAAGCACATACTTGCCTTATTGACAGCCTGTTGTATAGTATTAACTACGGTTGGCTGCCAAAAGAGCACACATGAAGCAGGGAGCATTTCTGGATATGACGAAGGAGAAAAATATTTGTCAATATGGGTGCATTCCATTGAAGACACTGACGAAGGAAAATGCTACAGGGAAGCAGTAGAGTCATTCAATAAAGCATATGATGGAAAATATTTTGCTGACATTGAATTTATTCCGAGAAATGACAGTGGTGGAGGATATTCTGACAAAATAAATGCATCAGTTATGTCGGGGGATCTTCCAGATGTTCTTACAGTAGATGGTCCGAATATTGCAGCATATGCAGAGAATGGGATTATACAGCCATTAGCGGAGATTTCAGAGAAAGAAAAGTCAGAGTATCTTGAATCTATTATTGAACAGGGTACATATAACGATAAGTTATATGCTCTTGGAGCAATGGAGTCAAGTGTTGGGCTTTATTACAATAAGGATATTCTTAAAGAAGCTGGCATAGATGTGCCGGATGCCGACCATCCGTGGACATTTTCAGAGTTTTTGAAAGTACTTGAAAAAGTCAAAAAAGTTACAGACAAGAAAAAGGGTTATGCACTTGATATGACATTTCCGGTTGGAGAGGCAACAATCTATTACTATGCACCGTTTTTCTGGTCAAACGGAGGGAATTTGATTGACAATACCGGGTTAAAGGCAGATGGAGTTTTTAATTCAAAAGAGAATGTGTCAACTATAAATTATTTTTGCAGACTATTGTCAAATGGATATATGTCAAAAGTTCCAATCGACCACTTATTTGAAAGTGGAAGAGCCGCATTCAAGTTTGATGGTGCATGGGAGGTAAACACTGTTTACACAAGCTATAAAGATATAAATATTGGTGTTGTACCATATATAACAGGTGACAACTGGAACGGCGAGAGATATACACCTACAGGCTCATGGGCATTTGCGGCATCTTCAAAAACTAAAAATATTGAGGGGGCTACGGAGCTTGTAAAATGGATGAGTGGAGTTGAAAGCGGAAAAAGATTGTGGGAAAAATCAAAATCATTTCCATCAACCTATAAAGCATACGAATCAATTGATGTTTTTAAGAAAGATGAAAATTATAAGGAACTGTATTATCAGTTGAGCAAATATGGTCATCCAAGACCAAAGACACCTGCATATCCACAGGTAAGTACATCATTTCAGCAGGTACTTGAAAATTGTGTTCTGACTGGAGAAGATCCAAAGACACAGCTGGATAAATCAGTAGAAAGGATTAACGCAAAGCTGAAGCGTTATACATATAAATAATGAAGAAAAAATCAGAATCAATATTAGGAATGGCATTTTTTGGTCCGGCATTGGTACTTCTTACAATATTTCTTTTTATACCGATGATACTGACACTTGTGTTTAGTTTTACAGACTTTTTTGCATTAAATCCTGGTCTGACACATTTTGTTGGTCTTGAAAATTATTTTCAGGTGTTTAAGGACGATGATTTCAGACAAGCTTTTGGAAATACGGTAAAATTTGTTGTTATAATAGTTCCATTGCAAGGATTAGGTGCATTAGGACTTGCGTTGCTTATAAATAAAGTGACTCATTGCAAAACATATTTTAAAGTTGCATTTTTCATACCTGTTGTAATGTCTCTTGCAGTAGTATCTACTTTATGGGTTCAGATTTACAGTCCGGAAGGAATCTTAAATTCACTTCTCGCCCATATTGGAATAAATGCACAGCCGTTTATTAACAGTGCATCACAGGCACTACCGTCTATAGCTGTTATGAGTGCATGGCAGGGAGTCGGATATCAGATGATAATATTCTTAGGCGGATTACAGGCTATAAATCCTGCACTCTATGAGGCTGCTGAGATGGATCATGCCAGCGGATGGCAAAAATTTAAAGATATAACATTACCTGAGTTAAAACCACTTTGTATTTTTGTATTTATAACGATTACTATAGGAGCATTTAGAATGTTAGTTCAGCCAATGGTTATGACAGGCGGTGGACCATCACATTCTACATATACAATGGTATATGATATTTATGAAACAGGTACAGTTAATTGGGAAATTGGTCTTGCTTCTACAATGGCTATAGTATTTGCATTTTTTGTTATGATACTGACCGTTATACAGACTATTCTGACTCGGGATAAGGAGGGGAAAAAACATGCTAACAAGAAAACAAAAAACAATTAATTGGATTATTGCAGCGATTATGATAGTAATGTCATTATTCTTTCTTTTTCCTGTCATCTGGATGATTGCAAACTCATTTAAGCCAGATGCTGCAATAACGAAAGATATGAATTCGATTGCTGAATTTATACCACCTGCATTAAATGGAAGTTTTTTTGATAATTATGTTTCAATATTAACAAATACGAGCTTTATACATTACATGTTAAATACATTGTTTTATGCAGCTATTTTAATAATACTTGGAATTATTGTAAATGGACTTGCAGGATATGCACTTGCAAAAATAAATTTTCCGTTTAAAGAGAGATGGCTTCTAATTATAATGCTATTGATGATAGTTCCAATGGAAACGATAATTACAATACATTTTCTTTTTATAGCAAAACTTGGATTGCTTAATACGGTAATAGGATATGTGCTCCCTATGATAGTTAATCCTTTTAATATATTTTTGTTCAGGCAGGTATTTATAAGCCTGCCGGATGATGTTTATGAAGCTGCACAGTTAGATTTTTGCAGTCCGGTAAAATATTTTTTTACTATGGTATTACCGATGTCAAAAAGTGTTGTTGCAACTGTCAGCGTATTTACATTTTTAAATGTATGGAATGATTATCTGTGGCCATCGCTTGTATTTACATCAAGTGATCTGCTTACAGCACAGATTGGATTAAATGCAATAACATCAAATGACAATACAACTATGGGACAGACACTAGCGGTTATTACTATGATAACTATACCGGTTATTATAATTTATTCATTATTTTCAAAACAGATTGTTGAAGGCGTTGTATCTACAGGGTCTAAGGAGGGCTGATTATGAGTTTTATTGAGTTAAAGAATGTTTGTAAACAGTATGCAAATACGAATAAAAAGGCAGTGACAGATTTTAATCTTAAAATAGATGAAAAGGAATTTATAGCATTTGTAGGTCCATCAGGATGTGGAAAATCGACTACATTGCGTATGATTGCAGGATTCGAGGATATTACAAGTGGAGAACTTTATATTGATGGAAAAAAGATGAATGAAGTAGCTCCTAGAGACAGAGGAATTTCTATGGTGTTTCAGAACTATGCACTGTATCCGCATATGACAGTCGAAAAAAACATAAGTTATGGACTTAAAAATATGAAAGTTCCGGCAGATGAGATAAAGCGGAAAGTAGATTGGGCTATAGAGATTTTAGGGCTTTCTGAATATCGCTACCGTAAACCTAAAAATCTTTCAGGTGGTCAAAGACAGAGAGTTGCTTTAGGACGTGCAATCGTAAAAGACCAGAAAGTATTTCTTATGGATGAGCCGCTCTCAAATCTTGATGCAAAACTTCGTGTAAGCATGAGAAATGAGATTAGCAAATTACACCGCAATCTTGGCAGCACGACGATTTATGTAACGCATGATCAAGTGGAAGCTATGACTATGGCAGACAGAATTGTTATTATGAAGGATGGTATTGTTCAGCAGATAGGAAAGCCAATGGAACTGTACGAACATCCGGTTAATAAATTTGTTGCAGGTTTTATTGGTTCCCCACAGATGAACTTCTACAATGTTAAAGTTGATGGAAATAAGATTTCTTTTACAGATGGAAACAGTATGGTATTAAATAATGAAATGGCTGACAAATTAAGGAATTATAAGGAAGTGATTCTTGGAATACGCGGTGAGGATATAAAGTTTGATCCTCAAAATCTTGACATATTTAAAGAAAATAAACAGAGAGCAGTTATTGACAATACTGAAATTATGGGAAATGAAAATAATCTTTATTTTGAATTTGGAGGTTCATCATCTGTAGCAAGAGTTTCAAAATATGAGGTGTCTGATGTTGGTGAGGAAATAGAATTTGTTTTTGTACCACATAGAATGCATTTCTTTGACAAGGTGACGGAAGATGCAATAGTATTATGAGAAAGCAGCAAAGCGGATTGAGAATATCTGCTTGACAATAGTAGAAATGAGGTTTTTATGGATAAGTTAAAAAAAGCAAATGATTATATAGAAAAAAATAAGGTAGATTATAAAGAATTGCCGGAATTTCATGTGGCCCCACAGGTTGGATGGATAAATGATCCAAATGGTTTTTCGTATTATGAGGGCATGGTACATTTGTTCTATCAGTTTCATCCGTATAGTAAAGAATGGGGACCTATGCATTGGGGACATTGTGTCAGCAGTGATTTAATAAAGTGGGAATATTATCCGGTTGCATTGGCTCCTGATATGAAATATGATATGGACGGATGCTTTTCGGGTTCTGCTATAGAAACAGATGAAGGTCATATGCTGGTATATACAGGTGTAACTCATGAAGAAAATGACGGTAAAAAAAATGAATATCAAAATCAATGCGTTGCTTTAGGGGATGGAAAAAGTTATAAAAAAATAGAGAATAACCCGGCTATAAATGGAGAAATCATGCCACAGAATTTTAGTCGTGAACATTTTAGGGATCCTAAAGTCTGGAAAGAGGATGATGGATATTATCTTGTTGTTGGAAATAAAACAAATGATGGTAAACCTCAGGTTGTTTTGTTCCACTCGAAAGATATGTATGATTGGAGATATGTTTCTGTATTGGCAGAGGATGTTACCGGAAAATATGGAACAATGTGGGAGTGTCCTGATTTCTTTGAGATAAATGGACAATATATATTGATAGCATCTCCTCAGGATATGTGTGCTGATGATGAATTTCATAATGGAAATAATTCAGTATATTTTATTGGAAATTATGATAGAGATATGCATAAATTTGATTATAATAAAGTTTATGCATTAGATGATGGCATTGATTTTTATGCACCGCAGACTACGCTCATGCCTGATGGAAGAAGAGTAATGATAGGCTGGATGCAGTCTTGGGATTCAAATATAAGACCTTTTAAACAAAAATGGTCATGTATGATGACTATTCCAAGGGAGATAAAGCTGATAGATGGAAGAATTATACAAAATCCTGTAAGAGAGATAAAAAAATATTATACGGATTCTATTAACTATGTGGAGCAAACAGTAGAGGGAGAGTGCAGTTTTCCAAAGATAAACGGGCGTGTCCTTGATATGACAGTTGAAATTAAAGATGGTGATTATGATGAATTTAAAATAAATTTTGCAAAGAATGATAAATTTAGTTCGAGTATAATTTATGATAAGAGTAAAAATGAAATTGAAATAAACAGACTTTATTCCGGAATGAATCGTGATACAATAGGTACAAGAAAAGTAAAAGTGAGATATCCAAAGCAAAGTTTAAAGCTTCGAGTTATTTTTGATAAATATTCAGTAGAAATATTTGTAAATGATGGTTCGCAAGTGTTAAGTATGACTTATTATACACCTGTTGAGGCTGATGAGATAAGTTTTGAATGTAATAACACTGCAGTTATAAATATTGAAAAGCATGGTATATCTGTAAGATAGGAGGGCTTTAAATGAAAAAGTATGATGTAGTTGCATTAGGAGAACTGCTTGTAGATTTTACTGAAAATGGTATGAGCAGTCAGGGAAATGCTTTGCTTGAAGCAAATCCGGGAGGAGCTCCGTGTAATGTATTGTCGATGTTACAGAGACTTGGCAAAAAAACAGCTTTTATAGGAAAAGTTGGCAATGATAATTTTGGAAAAATGCTTAGAGATATTGTGAAAGAACAGGGAATAAATACAGATAACATTATTCTTGATGGTGAAGTTCATACAACGCTTGCATTTGTTCATACAAAAGAAGATGGTGACAGGGATTTTTCGTTTTACCGTAGCCCAGGAGCTGACATGATGCTTAGAAAAAAAGAGATTAATGAAAGCTTACTTGATAATACAAGAATTTTTCACTTTGGGACACTTTCAATGACGGAAGAAAAAATAGCAGAAACAACAAAGTATGCATTAGATAAAGCTAAAGATTTCGGAGCTGTTATATCATTTGATCCAAATCTGCGTCCACCTTTATGGGATGATTTGGAAAAAGCAAAAGAACAGATGTGGTATGGGATAAGTAAATGTGATGTTTTAAAAATATCAGATGATGAGATTAGTTTTCTTACAGAAGAAGCTGATATTGAGAAAGGAGTGAAAAAAATTCTGAAAAAATATCAGCCGGCATTGATTTGTGCTACACAAGGAAAAAACGGAAGCATTGCATATTATAAAGGACAGAGCTTTTGCCAAAAAGCCTTTATAAGGAAAGATACAGTGGAGACAACCGGAGCCGGAGATACATTTATGGCATGTGTTTTAAACAGTGTTCTTGAAAAAGGATTAAATAATCTTACAGAATCCGATATTTTACATATGCTTAAATTTGCCAGTGCAGCATCGTCGATTATTACGACAAAAAGAGGAGCATTAAAGGTAATGCCACAGAAAGAAGATATTATTGTTTTTTTGAATAATTACAGTTGTAATATGCCGAATTTATAGTCTTATAGGGAGATTGCTAATATTGAAAGAGATGTATATTTATGCTAACATAATATATTATAAATAAGCTTTTTAATACATCATGGACTTAAAAAGAAAGACGATGTATTATAAACTGATACTAAATTATAAATGTTGTGAAATATACTGTTTATATGCAATCAATAAAGTAAGGGTGATATATTGTTATTTGACAATGTACCACCCTTTTGTGCTTATGACATGATTTTATGGCAAATTAGTAAAAGGGATATTAAGGGAGATGAATTATTATGACAGTACAGGAATGTTACGAAAAAATGGGAGAAGATTATCAGGAAATTCTTTCAAGATTTGGAAGTGAGGCAATGGTAAATAGATTTGCCATAAGTTTTCTGAATGATCCAAGCTTTGAACAGTTAAAAGCGGGGCTTGAGGAAAATGATGGAGAAAAGGCATTTCGTGCAGCTCATACTTTAAAGGGAGTCTGTTTAAATCTTGGTTTTAACGGACTGAATGAGCTTAGTTCAGAATTAACGGAGAAACTCAGAGGGCATAGTACGGAGGGTACAGAGCCATTATTTGAGGCTGTTAAGGAAAAATATGAGAGTATGATAGAAACGATAAGAGAACTTCAGAATGAGGGATAAACGACAACAGGAAATTAGTTTGCGTCTGCATTTTGCGTGAGGACAATAACAGGTTTTGTTGGTGTTATCATAAAGAGTTTAGGATAGAGCAGGCTTGACTGGAGTAGTCAGAAAGGAAAACATATATGAGGTATAAAATTCTTATTGTTGACGATTCATATATAAATAGAGAATTATTAAAAGAAATGCTTAAGGATGAATATGACATATTAGAAGCAGAAAATGGCAAAAAAGCATTGAAAATGATAGAACATAAGGAGCAGATAGACGGTATCCTTTTGGATCTTATTATGCCAGAGATTAATGGATTTGGTGTTATAGAGGAATTGTCGAAAAAAGGAATTATGAAGAAAGTTCCCGTAATGATAATTAGTTCGGAGATAAGTGCCGAAAATGAAAATATCTGTTTTAAGTATGGGGTATTTGACTTTATAGGACGACCTTTTAAGACATCGATAGTCCGTAAGCGTGTTCAGAACATGATAAATATATATGTTTATAAAAATCATCTTGAACAACAGGTTCAGGAACAGACTGCTGTTTTGAGAAAAGCATATGAAAAATTAGAGAAACAGAAAGAAAGAGTAGAAAAATTAAATAAAGACATTTTGGATATGCTTGGTACGATAGTAGAGTTTAGAAATCTTGAGAGTGGCGAGCATATTATGAGGGTTAAAGGATATACTAAGATTCTTGCCGAGAAGTTCAAAGAACTGTATCCTGAGTATAACCTTACGGATGAAATGATAGATAATATAGTCGAGGCAAGTGCTTTACATGACCTTGGAAAAATATCAATACCTGACAAAATTCTCTTGAAACCGGGCAGACTTACAAAAGAAGAATTTGAATATATGAAACTACATACGGTAAAGGGTTGTGAACTTATTCAGGCGGTTAATCTTGAACAGAGCGAGGAACTTAAACAGATATGTTATGATATAATCCGCTATCATCATGAGAGATACGATGGAAAAGGTTATCCTGATGGTTTAAAGGGGGATGAGATACCGGTATCAGCACAGCTTGTTTCGCTTGCCGATGTATATGATGCTCTCATAAATGAGAGATGTTATAAAGATGCCTTTTCTAATGAAAAAGCATTTAATATGATAATGAATGGTGAATGTGGAACATTTTCGCCAAAGCTTTTGGAAACTTTCAAACAGGTTCGTGATAAGTTTGAAAGGTTTGCAATCGAGGAAAGAAAATAAGAATTGTTGTTTAAAATAAGGGGGTGTTTCTTGAATTGCCTTCAAGAAACACCCACATTATGTTTAGCTTTATTTTGCCAAGTAATTATTTCTTTGAAAGATAATCATTAACATTAGCTACAAGCTCGTCTGCGTTAAGTCCGTGAACCATAGCAGCTTCTTCAAGTGATTCACCCTGAGCTGATGGGCATCCTATACAATGCATACCTGAAGCCATAAGGATAGCAGCGATACCGGCATCGACTTTAAGCATATCTGCAATTATCATATCTTTAGAAATTCTCTCTGTCATAATAGTCTGATCTCCTTTGAAAAAATATTATTAAAAACGAAAAAGCTACTGTACGGGAGAAAAACTCCTTTACCAGCAGCTTTATTTTACATAAAGTAAAAAAATTCGTCAATAGAAATCGTTGTTTTAAAAACAAGTTTCCGGATAAAATTACTCCTGTGAAATAGCACCTGAAGGGCATGTTCCTGCACAAGCACCACATTCGATACATGTATCTGCATCAATCTGGTAATGAGCATCTCCTTCAGAAATAGCGCCTACTGGACATCCGCCAGCACAAGCTCCACAGCTAACACAATCATCACTAATTACATATGCCATTTTGTTGTCCCTCCTTATTGATTTTGTGCATTCATTATAACGCAGTTTTTTATTTTTGACAACCCCTGAAAGCACTGAAAATAAAGGAAAAATAGTTAGTTTGAGTGAACTTTGGGTAGCGACATAATACAACTTAAACGAGCTTTTGCAAAGCATCATATTTTATAAGAGGTTCAAAATGTTCTTCAAAATAAGAAATACTTGCAGGAACATTTTTTAGCTGTGTGCCATATTCGTTGGCAAGATTGCATATTCTGTTAAATGATTCAGGTGATAAGCTGCCCTGCTGCATGATAAGAATATATTCCCCGGTTTTATCATTTTTATACAAAGTGTTCTCACTTGTATATATATGGTAAAGATTATCTGCTAATAATGAAATGTCATTTATCGATTTAAAGGAGAAAATCCTTGCGACATTTACCGGAACTTTTTTATCGGTGTTCTTTGGGCGTGGCTCCATACCCAATGCTTCTGACAATGAGATGAAGTCGGTGTTCCGGTCATATGATGAAGTTGGCTCAAGAGGTATTTCCTCGTCATCAGAGCTTATGTTGCCGGCGAGCTCATAAATATCCTCATCATCGTCAAAATCTGCTTCGTCATCATCATCAAATGTAAATTCACCTGCAGATTCATAATCTTCGCTATCAGGTGATTCTGAAAAAGTTGAAAATCTTGTGTCGAGTTCATCAGGATCTTCAACCTTTGTGATTAACAGAACTAGGGTATCAGGATACATTGGAATCGCTTCTATCATGAGTGGGATGTTTTCAGCTTCAAAGCCGAATTCGTAGGATGCCTGCTGCACCATGTCACGAAATAGAGCCTTGGCTTTATCTGTTCCGTATGCAAGTTCGCTGATACGAAGTTCTCTGTCGGATAAGTCTTTTTTATTGAGTGTACAACGGATTTGATTATCATTGATTTTTTCAATTCGCATAGGCTCACTCCCTTTCTAAACAAAATTTATTTTATAAGTATTCTTATAGTTAAATTATAGGTTAATATCGTGTTCAAGTCAATAATTTAAAGGCGGCAGAATACTTATTTTATCGTATATATAAGAGAAAAAATCACCATTTATCTGATTATGGGCAAAATAATTTTTACTCTCAACATCATTATATGATATGAGTGAGAGCGGAGTGTTTTAATAAGTAAGAATGTGTTTGTGAATATGATTTGTAAAAAGTTAATAATAAATACTAGAATTTTTTGCATATTTTTAAACACATTTTTGAAATCTTAGTAAATCTCATTAAATCACATTTTTTTCTGTGCAAATGTATCAAAAAATTGAGGACAGATTTGTTGATAATACGGTGATTTTTGTGTTGAAAATGTATAAAATGTCATTATATAATAGTCAGCACAGAGAGACGATCATTTGATTGGAGGTGAGTTTATAGGAAGAGGGCAAATGAAAAAATTTAATGTTGCCGGTTAGAGTCATATAGGCGGCACTGATAAAAAGAAAATTCATTTAATATTTATATACGATAAGGTTTGACAATGATATGCGTTTTACCAGATGCTTTTTTGAATCGTTGATCTGGAGATGGTAAAGGTGGACAGGGAAAATTGACGTTAAATCACAACAAGTGCTGCTGTTTGTATTTATAATGCGGACGGTGCCAGACAAATGCTTACAAAGCAGTCAGATAATTATATAGCTGTATGTCCATTTTAAAATTAGAAGTGACTTAGGAGGTTGGTAAAATGAGGAATGACTCAGAAGAGAGAGAGGATAGAACAACAGCATGGATTTTAGCTGAAGCTTCAAAGTGGTCATTATATGGGGTTGAAGTTAAGATAGATGGGATGTTTTATACGGGAGAAAGTTCTGAAGTAATTGATCATGTCAGAGAGGACAATTATTATATGGAAGATTATGTCAGTGATGACAAGGGTAAGATTGTGCAGGTCGAATTTAATCGTTTATAAATAAGGGGGTTGAAGCTTTATATTCGGATATCCCCACTCCATTATACATAGTATGAGTTGTAAGTTTTTATTGTAAAAAATGTCGGGTTTGTGTGTTACACAAACATAATATGTGCAGGAAAATGCACAATAATAATTGTGAAATGATGATAAACAAAAGTTAATAACAAATAAGAAAATGGTAATTAAAAAATGCAGCCTTTGTAACGGATGGGTTAAAAGGCTGCATTGTATGATTTTTATATGTGCCTTTACTCAAAAAAACATAAGTGATATACTGATATATGAGGATTATATCTGAATGAACGGAAAAAGAAGTTGTTGTTAGCTCTGAGGTGTGAACGGTAACAAAATATAGTTAAGAGGGTATGATAATCGAATTATAGAAAAATTAGTGATTATAAAAGAAAGGTATCGCTTATGAAAAATAAAAAATTAGTATTACCACTTATATTTACGGTAGGAATCTTTATTATAGTTGCGGCAGTTTTTATCATAAAGAAAAATATGCCGTGCAATGATTATATGAATCTCGCAGAGTATTACGGGGAAAGTGAAAAAGGTTATACGGTCATAGCTGAAGAAAATATAAATAAAAATAAAGCATTATATGAGGATGGACATATATATCTTGATGATGAATTTGTATCAGGAGTATTGAATAAGAGATTTTACTGGGATGCTAACGAAAATCTTCTTATATATACAACGGCGACATCTGTTATAAAAGCAGGACTTGACAGTAAGACATATGATATAAACAAAAGCAGCAATACTAAAGATTATGTTATCGCTAAGCTTAGGGGTGATAAACTTTATATTGCACTTGATTTTATTAAGGAATATACTGCTTTGGAATATAAGACATATAAAAATCCTAACAGAGTTGTACTGACATATAAATTTGGAGATAAGCAGAAATGGGTACAGGCAGATGAAGAGGCAAAGCTTAGATTTGAACCAAGTATAAAGAGCAGGATACTTATAGATGTAAAGAAAAAAGATAAATTAAGGATACTTGAAGAAAATACGGATAAAAGTGGATTTGATAAGGTGCTTTCGGAGAGTGGTGTTATAGGATATATCAAAATGTCGTCTTTAGGTGATACATATGAGTATGTTCCAAAGACTGATTTTGTTGAGGAGACATATCCGCATACACTTTTAAGTGGAAAAGTAAATCTTTTATGGCATCAGGTCACGACACAGTCTGCAAACGCAAATCTTACCAATGTTCTGTCCGGGACAAAGAAAGTCAATGTTATAGCACCGACATGGTTTGGAACAAGTGATAACAACGGAAATATATCATCTATAGCAAGTTATGACTATGTGGAAAAAGCTCATTCTATGGGGATACAGGTCTGGGGACTTTGCAATGATTTTGCACCGGATATGAAGATAGGAAAGGTTCTTAGCAGAACGAGCTGCAGGGAAAGACTTGAGAAAAATCTTCTTGCTGAGGCTATAAGATACAGTCTTGACGGAATAAATATTGATTTTGAAAATGTGAAGAAAGCTAACGGGGATGATTTTATCCAATTTGTAAGAGAATTAGGAATAATGTGCCGCAACAACGGAATTGTTTTATCTATTGACAATTATCCTCCGGCAAGCTATTCAGCTTATTATAGCAGAAATGAGCAGGCTGCAGTGGCGGATTATGTTATAACTATGGCATATGATGAATTTTATTCCGGCTCTAAGGAGGCAGGACCGGTTTCATCTATCAGTTATGTAAGAAATGCTTCTGAAAATATATTGAAAGAAGTTCCTGCAAATCAGTCAATAATAGGTTTGCCGTTTTATTCAAGATTATGGAAAGAAACTACCAAAAACGGAGAGACAAAACTTTCATCAGAGGCGTGTTCGATGAAATATGCTGAGGAGCTGATAAGTGATGCAAAAGCAGAACTTAAATGGAATGAACAGACGGGACTTGAATATGCTGAATATACAAAGGACAATGCTTTATATAAGATATGGCTTGAAAACTCAAAATCTCTTGCTATGAAACTTGAAACAGTAAATTCACATAAGATGGCTGGAGCTGCATTCTGGAAAGCAGGCATGGAGAAAAAGAATGTCTGGGATACAATAGAAAAATACATGGCACAGTAAAGTCATAAAATTAAACAGATGGCATATATAGTATGAGAAAACATAAACGCACATTTTGTATTTCAGCCGCACTGCAGGTGTGAAAAGTGCAATGCTGAGTATTGGCGTGGAATTGGAGTTTTATATGTATCTGTTAAAAAAATGTATTATATCACTATTTGTATGTACCGCCATATCAGGAGCAGTCATAAGTGTAGGTATGATGAAAAATATGCCTGTATTTAAAAATAGTGAAAAAAATGTTATAGTCATTGATCCGGGACATGGTGGCGGGGACCCTGGAAAAGTCGGTGTTGACGGTTCACTTGAAAAGGACATTAATCTTGCAATATCCCAATATCTAAAAAAAGAGTTACAGGACAAAAACTATAAGGTTATCATGACAAGGGAAAAAGATACGGGGCTTTACGACGAGAGCGATACAAATAAAAAGATTGCAGATCTTCATAAAAGGATAGAGATAATGAATCAGTCAGATGTAAAACTTGTTGTGAGTATTCATCAGAACAGTTTTACAGGTGAGAGTTCAAAAGGGGCACAGGTTTTTTATCAGAGTACATCTGAGGAGGGAAAAAAATTTGCAGGGATAATGCAAAAAAAGATAGCATCATGTATAAATGATGGAAATCATAGGATAGAAAAAGCAAATTCAGATTATTATATATTAAAAAACAGCAGTCCTGTTGCGATTATCGTTGAATGTGGATTTTTGTCTAATCCGCAGGAGGCAGCACTTTTGTCTGATGATAAATATCAGAAAAAAATGTCATCAGCGATAGCACAGGGAATTAGTGAATATATTCAGAAGGAGGCTCATTAGATGAGTATGGATACAAAGGTTATCAAAGTAAATCCGGAAATGTTTGATGACGGGGAACTTAAAGAGGCTTGTGAGATATTAAAAAGAAACGGTCTTGTAGCGTTTCCGACAGAAACAGTTTATGGTCTTGGCGGTGACGGTATGCACAAGGAAGCATCAGCAAAGATATATGCGGCAAAAGGAAGACCATCGGATAATCCTCTTATAATACATATAGCAGACAGAAAAAGTCTTGACGAAATAGCATCAGAGGTTTCAAAAAAAGCAGAGAAGCTTATGGACGCTTTCTGGCCTGGACCGATGACGCTTATCTTTAGAAAAAAAGAAAATGTCCCTATGTCAACGACAGGGGGACTTGAAACGGTTGCAGTAAGGATGCCGAGTCATCCGGTGGCAAGAGAGCTTATAAGACAGTCTGGAGTTTATATAGCTGCACCGAGTGCAAACACTTCGGGAAGACCCAGTCCCACAAAGGCAGAGCATGTTATAGAAGACCTTTCGGGAAAGATAGATATGATAATAGACGGCGGTAGTGTAGGTATTGGTCTTGAATCGACGATAGTGGATATGAGTGAAGATATACCTGTTATCTTAAGACCGGGCTACATAACAAAGGAAATGCTTGAAAATGTAGTGGGTGAAGTGAAAGTTGACCCTGCCATCGTGGGAGAAGCACCCAAGAAAAATATTATTGCAAAAGCTCCGGGAATGAAATACCGTCATTATGCACCAAAAGGACAGATGACAATCGTAGAGGGTGATATTGATAATGTTGTGGCAAAGATAAATGAGCTTTCCAAAGAAAAAATTGCTGATGGAAGAAATGTTGCCGTTATTGCGACTGATGAGACAAAATACAGATATAAATACGGTACGGTAAAAAGTATCGGTTCAAGAAAAACTGAAGGTTCCATTGCAGCAGGGTTATATGATATACTAAGAGATATGGATCATATAGGTGCACAGGATATATATGCTGAGAGCTTTAGTGACGACAGACTTGGCGGAGCGATAATGAACAGGATGATAAAAGCTGCAGGGCATCATGTGATTCATGTATAAAACAGGACATCAAAATTATTTTAAGCCATAATGTAAATTTGTTAGTTCAGACAGAGCAGACGGATATATTGACATTATAGAATGAACGATAAAAGGAGAAGCAGATGAAAGGTTATGACAAAGTCATATTTGTGAGCAAAGGAAATACATTCAGCAGTCCTCTTGTTGAAGCTATTTACAGGGACAAGGCACCTAACTGGCTGCCTGAATCCATGTCAAGAGGAACTGTTGTACTGTTTTCAGAGCCGATAAATCCAAAAGTAAATGTTTTGTTGAGCAGTCATGATATAAATATAAGTAATCATGAAAACTCAAAACAGTTAGAGAGGGAGAATATTGGACAAGATACACTGATACTCACAATGACATTTAGCGACAAGTTAAAAGTAATAGAAGATCTTGGTGTATCAAACAATGTATATACGCTGGGAGAATATATAGAGGATGATGCGGATATATCAGATCCGTTCGACCCCGATGAAACATTATATGACAAGTTTTTTGAGGAAGTTGCAGAAAAGATTGAAAAGGTGATTTTACACATGGAAGCAGAGTATCATGAAAATGATGATGATGCCAAAGATGTAAATAATAAAGAGTTAAACAGTAAAGATATGGAGGTAAGTTAAAATGATAGCAATAGGAAGTGACCATGGCGGATATGGGCTTAAACAGGAGATTATGGCTCATTTAAAGGAACAGGGTGTAGAGTATAAGGATTATGGATGTTATGATGAAAAATCATGCGATTATCCTGTTTATGCAAAAAAAGTTGCAAATGCGATAGTGTCAGGTGAGTGTGAAAAAGGTATTCTTATATGTGGAACAGGTATAGGAATTTCTATAACAGCCAACAAAGTTAAGGGAATAAGAGCCGCTCTTTGCCATGATACATTTAGTGCACAGGCAACAAGAGAACACAATGACGCAAATATACTGGCAATGGGTGCAAGAGTGGTAGGACCGGGACTTGCATTAAAGATTGTCGATACATTTTTAAATACTGAATTTTCAAATGATGAGAGACATATCAGAAGAATAAATATGATAGAGGAAGATTAGGTGTAAACGGTAGAGATTAAATTCTTGACAGTATAAAATCATGGGAGTATCATTAGAAATATGTTAGAATAAAAGATTTTTATCAATGTATTTAATATTATACAGTATATGTGTATTGATTGTATTGATTGTATTGATATGTAATCTTTTGCAAATAATTCACCCGATAAATTAGGGTTACGAAAGGAAGTATTGTTATGGCAAAAAAAGACATCGATTGGAATAATCTTGGATTTGGTTATGTAAAGACAGACAAAAGATATGTGTCAAACTTCAAGGACGGAGCATGGGATGACGGAGCACTCATAGATGATGATATGATTACTATCAGCGAGTGTGCCTGTGTACTCCAGTATGCACAGACTGTATTTGAAGGATTGAAAGCATATACTACAGAGGATGGCAGAGTGGTATGCTTTAGACCTGACTTAAATGCCTCTCGTCTTGCAGATTCAGCAAGCAGACTTGAGATGCCGGTATTTCCTGAAGATAGATTTGTAGATGCTATTGCTAAAGTGGTTGAGGCAAATATTGATTATGTACCACCATATGGTTCTGGTGCAACATTGTATATTCGTCCTTATATGTTTGGTAGTGATGCCATCATTGGTGTTAAACCTGCCAATGAGTATCAGTTCAGAGTATTTACAACACCTGTAGGACCTTACTTTAAGGGTGGTGCAAAGCCTATCACTATCCGTGTTAGTGACTTCGACAGAGCAGCTCCTCATGGAACAGGTCATATCAAGGCAGGACTTAATTATGCTATGAGTCTTCATGCAATAGTTGATGCTCATCAGAAAGGATTTGATGAGAATGTTTACCTTGATGCAGCTTCTCGTACAAAGATTGAGGAGACTGGTGGAGCAAACCTTATCTTTATCACAAAAGACGGCAAGTTTGTTACTCCTAAGTCAAACAGTATTCTTCCATCTATCACACGCCGTTCATTAGAGGTTGTTGCAAAAGATTATCTCGGAATGGAAGTTGAAGAGAGAGAAGTATATCTTGATGAAGTTAAGGATTTTGCTGAGTGTGGTCTTTGTGGTACGGCAGCAGTTATCTCTCCTGTAGGAAAGATTGTTGATCACGGCAAAGAAATCTGTTTCCCAAGCGGAATGGAGCAGATGGGACCAAAGACAAAAGAACTTTATGATACACTTACAGGTATCCAGATGGGTAGAATCGAAGCTCCTGAAGGATGGATAAAAGTTATCAAATAAATTTAAGACTAATAAAAGTTTTCACACACGGATTTGTGTCTGAGTGCACTTGTCCAAAACCGATGTACTTAGAAATGTGTGTAGAAAAGAGTATTAAATTACAATGAGCAGAGGAAAAGTTTTCCTCTGCTCATTTATTTGTCTGATAAATAATTTTTATAGCTTATAAAGTGTGGGGGTTATAATATTATTTTACAAGTTTTATATCAGTGATAACAGGTGTACCGCTTCCTGAACCAATAGCACCGTTAAGTGTGATAGTATCTGAAGCACCCCAGTAACCGGACCATGCAGGATTGCTTACTCTGTAGCGGTTGTTTCCGAGACTTTCGCAATTACCGCTCCACATTGATGTGATTTCTCTTGAGAGAGTAAACTCGACCGTCCATCCTGATGTAAATGTTTTAGAAGTGTTGTTTTTGAGTGAAATCGTAACGATTCCGCCACTTCCCCAGTCACTTTCAAGTTTTACTGAGCCGGTTATGTCATCAGAACCTGATGGAGCAACCGTCGGGGCAACCGTCGGAGCAACTGTCGGGGCAACTGTCGGGGCAACTGTCGGAGCAACTGTCGGAGCAACTGTCGGGGCAACTGTCGGGGCAACTGTCGGAGCAACTGTCGGGGCAACTGTCGGAGCAACTGTCGGGGCAACTGTCGGAGCAATCGTCGGAGCTGCTGTTGCTGAGTTACCGTCAATATCAGATACAGTGAAGTTAATCTTTACATTGTTTAGTGTCTGATAGGATACATTGTTAAAGTATGCTTTATAATTTCCGTTTTCTACAGTGACATTATTTACATGTGTGTTTGCCCATACATTTATAAATGAGAAGTTAAATATCGGGCAGGTGAGTCCGTCATCAGAAGCTTTCTTTGATGTGTCATAGAGGAAAGTATCATTCTTCATTGAATATGCAGTACCGTTTACCTCTATTGATGAAACTTTTATAGTTGCTTTATTGAAAGCAGAAGCATCTTCATCACCTACATTTATGTCTCTTATGTAAAGTGAGCCTATGTTGCTTAACTGGCTCTGTGTTGCATCGAGACTGAGTGAGAATGTACCTCCTTTTGAATAAATATCAACATATTCGTCGCTGGCTACTGACTGCCAGTTTGCTGTTTCAAGGAGATAGAGCTTAGCTCGTACATAATTGGCTTTTGGCACTGTTACCTCACATGAAGCACTGTAGCCGAGAGGGACTGATGCCGTGATTTTGCAAGTGCCTGCATTTACTGCCGTAACCTGTCCTTTAGAATTGACAGTTGCAACTTCTTCATCACTTGATTTCCATGTAATCTTGTCTTTGCTGTCAGCAGGTGTGAGAGTTGCATTGAGCTGTTTTTTCTCATCACCGATATTTATTATCATTGAAGTCTGGTCAAGTTTTATGCCGGTGGCAGTTGCCGATGAGGAGTCACCGTAAATTTCCATGATTGCATTGATAACTGACTGCTGTGTAACTTTGTATGAATATCTGTCAAATAAGCCGAAACCATAATTTCCGTTGTAACCGTTGTCCCATGCAACAGGAATGATTCCGTACATATCTGAGTAATAACAGAATTTTTCGTAGTAGTCTGCACGGCAGGCAGCATTTTGCGAATCAAAGGCTGATTTGTCTATCGCACCAAATTCGCCGACTACTACCGGATAACCGTTTGCTACAAATTTTGTGTTCATTTTCTTTAACTGTGATGCCATATAGGATTCATCGCCCCAGCTTGCCACTTTGGAACTGTTTGTAGCTTTTTCGCCCCACTGTGTGCAGGTTGATGATTCTGTACCACAGAAATCCCATGGGTCATAATAATGTACGGAAACCATTATTCTTTTCTGGCCTGATGGAATTGAAGATGAAAGATATTTATCTGAAGGCATTTCAAATCTATAATTATCTGCCGTATAGTTGATATTTGTGTTCCAACCCGGAATAAGAAGCCATCTTTTATCGTTGTTGCCGCCTGATTTTCTGACTGTATCAACAAAAATCTGATTATAAGCATTTATATTTGCATATGCATTATAAGAAGGATTTCCATATGTACCGTCAAATTCTTCATTCATTGATTCAAATATAAGATGCTCGTCGTAGTTTTTAAATGTGTCGGCTATTTGCTCCCAGCAGGCTTTGTATTTTGCCTTAATCTTAGTCTGTTCACCATTTCCGCAGAGAAGCCAGCCGCCTGAAACAGTTGTATATCCGTCGCCGTGCATATTGACTATGGCATAGAGTCCGTTGTCAACACACATATCGACAACCTGTTTAACTCTGTCGAGCCAAGAGGAATCAATTTTATATCCGTTGCTGTCATCAATCATGCTAAGATATGACACTGGGATTCTGATTGACTTAAATCCTGCATCTTTTACCGCAAGGATAAGTTCCTCGTTAATCTTTGGATTGCCATAGGCTGTCTCATTTGGGGTTCCGTTTGAGGATGCTTCAAGCTGGTTCCCAAGATTCCAGCCTGCTCCCATTGCTTTGGTGATCTCTGTCTGATTAAGATTGTTGAATGATGATGCTGAAACAGTCTGCACATTCTTCTCCGGAATACAAACTGTTGTGGCGATCATGGCTGCTGATAATAATACAGCCATTACTTTTTTGCGAAGTCGCATAAATTTTCTCCTTTCATGTTAAGTGCTTGTTTTTCAATACAACATAATAATATCCTTTTTGTGAAATATTTGCAATTATTATTCACAGAATATTAAAGATTTCGTCACAATTACTATAATAAATGCTGGTTTAGCAAAAAAATACGGTTTAAATTTGTGCAATATCGCTATTTCGATTTACAAAAAGTTCAATTTATTTACAAAAATGTTAAAAATTCTATATATTGTTGCTTTCTGTTTTTTGTATTATAATAATGTGATGCAGGAGTCAAAAGCAGAAAATTGCGAAACTATCATAAATATTGATTAAATTGTGCGGATATAACAAATAGTATCACAATTAGCACAACATATAGTTAGTTTCGCAAACGCCTATTTAAAATAGATCTGAAAGGAGATATTTCCTAATGAAGAAAATAGTTTTAACCGGTGGTGGAACAGCCGGTCATGTCACACCCAATATCGCACTTATACCGGAGCTTAAAAAAGCGGGATATGAGATTTATTATATCGGTTCTTATGAGGGAATTGAGAAGAAACTTATAGAGAAACTGGGAATACCTTATTATGGGATTTCAAGCGGAAAACTTCGCAGATATATTGATCTTAAGAATATCAGCGACCCATTTAAGGTATTAAAAGGATTTGCACAGGCGAGGAAACTTCTTAAAAAGATTAAGCCTGATGTTGTATTTTCAAAGGGAGGATTTGTATCAGTTCCCGTTGTTGTTGCAGCAAAATCAAGAAAAATTCCATGTATAATACATGAGTCAGATATGACACCGGGACTTGCAAATAAGATATGTATTCCATGTGCAGTGAGAGTATGCACAAATTTCCCTGAGACACTAAAGCATCTTCCGGCGGAAAAAGCTGTACTTACGGGTTCGCCTATAAGGGAGGAACTTTTTAAGGGAGATAAAGAAAAAGGACTTAAATTTTGTGGATTTGATAATTCAAAACCGGTTATTCTTATAATAGGAGGAAGTCTTGGAGCAGTTGCCGTAAACAATGCGGTAAGAGGGATACTTCCGGAACTTTTGAAGAAATTTCAGGTAATACATCTTTGCGGAAAAGGAAAGAAAGATGACTCACTTGTAGGTACAAAAGGTTATGTGCAGTATGAGTACATAAGTGAGGAACTTCCTGACCTTATGGCGGCTTCTGATATAATGATTTCAAGAGCCGGGGCAAATGCCATATGTGAGATACTTGCACTTAAAAAGCCTAATATACTTATACCATTGTCTGCACAGGCAAGCCGCGGTGACCAGATATTAAATGCGGCATCATTTGAAAAACTTGGTTACAGTATAGTTATTCAGGAGGAGGAAGTTACCAATGAAAAACTTCTTGCCGCCGTAAATGAGGCATTTGACAATAAAGAAAAGTATATAGCTGCAATGAACAAGAGCCAGCTTAACAATTCAATAGAAAAGATAGTTGGTCTTATAAACAGTGCCGCTAAGTAATCATTGTCTGGCTGAAAATGGAATAGCGGTACAAAGTAAGAAATGCAAGACTGAACTGTTACTAGCAAGTAGAGTATTTTGCGAATATTATTGACTTTGAGTGGCACTGCCATGCAAAAGGACGGTATAGAATGGAGGATTGAAATGAGCAATGGTTCGATACCAAAAGACCCGGTGATGCTGCTTAGTTATGTGAATACGCAGCTTAGGGATTTTTACCCTGACATTGAAGAAATGTGCAAATCACTTGACATTGACAGGGAAGAACTTGAAAATAAACTTGCTGCCATCGATTATAAGTATGATGGCAGCATGAACAAGTTTGTTTAGAAAGTCATGGGGTTTCCGGTTACATCGCGTGACACCCACATTGACATTCCGGGACCGTGATTTCCGAATGGTCTTGTGTGGAAACCGAATTTTTCATAGAAACTTTCACGATGGTAGGCTGCCATAAGGCTTACCATTACGGTTTCCCCTGCCACTACATCTTTTTGTATGTAGTCAAGTTCACGGCGTATAAGTTCCGTACCTATGTGATGTCCCTGATAGTCCGGGTGTACGATTACATCTGTTATGAAATATGTATAGCCGCCGTCACTTACGATGCGTGCCATACCGACAGGTTTATTGTCACAGACTGCTACGCAGAGATAAAATGAGTTTTTAAGGGCAATTGCTGCCCTTTTTTCAGTTACATTTATCCAGTTTACTGATTTTCTGAGTGCATTATAATCTTCAACGCTTATATTGTTTACATATGTTATCTTAGTTTCTTTGTTCATAATGTTTGTTATCCTTTTTTGGTTTATATATAAATATTTGGCTGCTCTTTTTAAACATCAATTTTATAGACTTTCATTGTATTTGATTTTAAGTTTGTATTTGCAAATCAATATTACAGACATTTCCGACTGTTACTTACAGCATCGTATGTTTAAAAAGCAGTCTTTTTGTTTCTTAATATATTTTACCACAAGTATAATATTTTGGGTTAGTCTTATTTGATATTCTGTCATAAAAAGAAAATTTGGCAAACAATGAACAAGCTCGTTATATGCAGATACTCTTTTTATGCCTGAACAGTTGCTAAGATGTAATATTTTTAGATGCAGTTGAATAAAATATTATTGCATATGAATTATATATCAGCGGGGCAATTTTTACCCTGACAATAAAATTAGACATTTGCGAAACTATCATAATCTCACAGTTAACACAACATATAATTAGTTTCGCAATCATCTATGGCAATTAAATAAATTTAAGGAGATTTCTATGGAACTTAAAACCGCACAGATAACTTCAAATCAGATAGTTTGTCACAGTGATACACAGATTACATTGGAAAATGATATGAATGTTCCTGACAGCAAACCCGATATAGATAAGATAATTAAAATAGAGGGAAATATTTTATCTAATTCGGTTGTGGCACTTGACGGCAGGGCAGGCATAAAAGGAACCCTTGATTATTTTATTTTATATACGAGCAGTGACGATATTGTTCCAGTACATAATCTTTCCGGAAGTATAAATTTTGATGAGTCGGTAGGGCTTGATGAGGTTTCGGAGGGAGATGATATTGACTGTCATTTTGAGATTGATGACTGTCAGGCAAACCTTATAAATTCAAGAAAACTGAGCATAAATGCCATTATAGGGATACATTGCTGCAAGCCGGTGAGCGATAATTATGAGGCAGTGTCATCACTTTCGGACTCTGAGGATATAGGAATGACGGATTCGGAGGGATTATATTCAAAGTTAAAGAATGTAGCATATACACATCTTGTTATCAGCAAAAATGATATACATCGTATTTACGAGGAGATAAATCTGCCGAAAGCAAAACCGAATATTGATTCAATATTGTATTATAATATAAGACCTCTTAACATCCAGACTAAAGTTGTCGAGGATGGTGTAAGACTTATGGGGGATTTGAATATTTTTGTTTTATATACTCCTGAAAATGAGGAGCGGAGCCTTGAATATTTTGAGACAGAAGCGGCTTTTGACGAGATTATAAACTGTAATAACTGCAATGAGGATATGATTCCTGATATTGATGTGAGTGTCGGCAGCAGGGAGCTTTCAGGAAAGCCTGATGAGGATGGTGAAAACAGGATAATAAGTTTTGAGCTGACACTGAAATTGCAAATGAAGTTTTATGAGAATAAAGAAACTCAGATACTTGACGATGCTTATTCAACGGCAATGGAGCTTGAGCCGGTAAGAAAGACTATGTCACTAAACAGGCTTATTATGAAAAATCAGAGTGTTTTGAGACTTTCTGAGCAATTTAATATAGACAATCAGGATAAAATACTTCAGATATGCAATACAACGGGAAAGATAACGATTGATGAACAGCAGGTTGTAAAAGACGGGATACAGCTTGACGGCGTGATGCAGCTTGATGTTTTGTATATGACGGAAAATGATTCAAATCCTTTATCTATCGAAAAGGTGGTAATGCCGTTTCGTCATGTTATCGAGATTGATGGCCTTAGTCCTGAATGTTACTATGAATTGCAATTTGAGATAAACAATATAAATGTTATGATGCTTGACAGTTCGGAAATTGAGGTCAAGGCAAATATAACATTATGTGCCATTGCTTTTTCAAATTTTGAGGAGAATTATATTTTTGATGTAAATGTTGAACCACTTGATTTTGAGCGGCTTCATAAACTGCCCGGAATAGTAGGTTATTATGCGATAAAAGATACACCGGTGTGGGATATTGCGAAAAAATACCGCACGACCGTTGAGAGTATCAGCCAGCTAAATGATTTAAGTGGTGACATAGTCCACAAAGGGGAAAAACTGCTCCTTTTAAAAATGGTTGAGGGCATATAATTTGACATATTTAATTGCATAAATAATGTATATAGTGTAAAATAAATGCAGAAGCGAGTTAAGTTTTGAAATGGATTTAGCCCTGCTTCTGTATTTTTGTAGTTATTTTTCATTTACAGGTCTGATACGGAATGTCAGGACTTGTTAATGGCTAAGTAACTCTTGTGTCCTGAAAGGAGGATTTATGCGTATGAGATATGACATTATTATAGTTGGTGCAGGTCCTGGAGGTATTTTTGCATCATATGAATTGGTTAAGAAAAATCCTGAGATTAAGGTTGCCGTATTTGAGACAGGTCATTCACTTGAAAAGAGAGTCTGCCCTATTGACGGCGATAAGATAAAAAGCTGTATAAATTGTAAAAGCTGCTCTATAATGAACGGTTTTGGCGGGGCGGGTGCTTTTTCAGACGGTAAATATAATATAACAAATCAGTTTGGCGGTACTTTATATGAATATATAGGAAAAAATAAGGCGCTCGACCTTATGTATTATGTAGATGAGTTAAATCTTAAATATGGCGGTGAGGGTACAAAACTTTATTCGACAGCCAATACTGAGATAAAGAAACTTTGTGTTCAGAACGGTCTTCATCTTCTTGATGCCTCTGTCCGCCATCTTGGAACGGATAAGAATTATGTTGTTCTCGAAAATCTTTATGCAGAACTTAAAGACAAAGTAGATTTCTATTTTGACACGCCTGTAGACAGTGTTTTACAGAATGGTGACGGTTATCTTATAAAGACGGCAAAAGGTGATTATCAGTGTGATAAATGTATCATATCAGCGGGAAGAAGCGGAAGTAAATGGATGGAAAAAGTCTGTTCAGAGCTTAATATTCCGACAAAATCAAACCGTGTTGATATTGGTGTCAGAGTTGAACTTCCGGCAGAAGTATTTTCACATCTCACGGATGAACTTTACGAGAGCAAGATAGTTTACAGAACAGCGAAATTTGAGGATCTTGTCCGTACATTCTGCATGAATCCTCATGGTGTTGTAGTAAATGAAAACACAAACGGAATAGTTACGGTAAACGGTCACAGTTATGAAGACCCAAGCAAACACACTGAAAATACAAACTTTGCACTTCTCGTTGCAAAACATTTTTCAGAGCCGTTCAGAGACAGCAACGGATATGGAGAGAGCATAGCAAAACTTTCAAATATGCTGGGCGGCGGTGTCTTAGTGCAGAGATTTGGTGACCTTATAAGAGGAAGACGAAGCAATGCAACTCGTATAGCTGAGGGATTTGTGACACCTACGCTTTCGGCAACTCCGGGTGATTTAAGCCTTGTAATGCCAAAGAGAATACTTGACGGCATTATAGAAATGATATATGCACTCGATAAGATAGCACCGGGAACAGCAAATGACGATACGCTTCTTTATGGTGTTGAAGTCAAGTTCTATAACATGGAAGTTGAGATAGATGAAAACCTTGAAACTCCGCTTAAAGGACTTTATGTTATCGGTGACTGCAGCGGTGTAACACATTCATTGTCACACGCATCGGCAAGTGGAGTTCATGTAGCAAGAGCGATTGCAAGAGCAAATAAATAAGCAATAAAAATGAAATGAGGAATAAAGATGGCAGAAAATTATTCATTTTTTTCAAATAAGAAATGCGAGTATTTTCCATGCCACAAAGTATCAGATGAGATAGCAGAAAAGGACTTTAATTGCCTTTTCTGCTATTGTCCTTTATATCTTAAAGAAAAGTGTCCCGGAAATCCTGTTTACTTTGTGACGGCAAATGGAGAAAAAATAAAAGACTGTTCAAAATGTACTTTTCCACACAGGGCGGCAAATTATGAAGAGGTGCTTAAGTGCCTTATGTCAAAAGATGAAATTCTTGAAGTGGATATAAGTGAGCTGATTGTGGATATGGAGACGGAAATAGAACATTCATGTGGATTTGAGTCAATGGATGCGGAGATGAAAAGACAGCATAAGGAGATAATAAATGCAGCTTATGATAAATTTTTCAGTGATAAAAAAGTAAAAGTCATTCTTAAACAGATTGACGAAAGTGTGGTGACAACCGCTGGATTTGTATTTGGAGAGCAGACAATAGAATGTAACGCACTGGAAAAAATGAATGTGGCGTACGGCGACATAGACAGTGCTTATCTGTACGCATTTGGAATAAAGGATATTGATGAAAAAGTGTTGGAAGAAAGTTCACTTCTTGAAAAATATTATGTCGAATGTCTGATGATAGCGGCAACAGATGTGTTGAGAGACTGGATTAGAAGTTATATAGAAAGAAAGCACAGCGTAAGGCATAAAAAATATGTGACGGATTCATTTGGACCGGGATTTTATGGGATGGATATATCAGCGGTGCCAAAACTTGTGAAAATAACGGGGGCAGAGAAAGCGGGTGTGTCAGTTGATAAAAGCGGAAATATGCACCCGGCAAAAAGTTGTGTTGGGATTTATCTTGTGACGAAGAAAGAGTATGGGGAGAGGATAAAGGATTGTGCATTTTGCGTGGGAAACAAAGGTGGATGTGCGGTATGCAGGGGAAGATAGGGGGAATTGTTTTTGGCAGAATAAGTTATCTTACAATGCAAATGAGTATAAAACATATCTTCTTGGTCTGGTTTTTTATAAATATTTATCAGATTCGTATTTGTCAAAGGCATATGATTTGATGAACGATGAGAAGCCGGACAGCCTTGAAGAAGCACAAGAAAAGTATTTAGCACATTATTTTGAAAGGCTCTTAAAGGTTTTATGCCTGATTGGATTGGGGAGTTTTATGCCTATTATCAGTGGTATTATAATGTGTCAAGTGTGGAAACGATAAAAAAAGTTCCATTGAGTTTTTTGAAAAAAGCTTATTATGGATTACACGATTTGGAACTTGAATTGGCAGTACAGAAAGTGAGGTAAAATCATGGAGATAATTTGTTTTCACAATCCTGATGAGGAAAATGGTTATTTAAGTAATTGGTTTCATTCAGATTTTTCTGTTGGTGAAATTGAATTTTCATCGATGGAGCAGTACATGATGTATAAAAAAGCTGTTTGTTTTTCTGACAAAAAAATAGCAGAAGAAATTCTTTCAATAAATGATGTTGCAGAAATTAAAAGATTAGGACGGCAGATTTCAAATTATAATGATAATATTTGGAATGGAAAGAGACAGATTATTGTGTACGAGGGACTTTTGGCAAAATTTTCTCAGAATTATTCACTTAAAAAGGTGTTAAAAAACACAGGTGATGCAATGCTTGCGGAATGTGCCGTGAGAGATAAAATATGGGGTATAGGATTGTCTATGAGTGACCCAAAAAGATTAAACATTGACGAGTGGAGAGGTCAAAATCTGCTAGGATATGCACTGATGCAGGTTAGGGAGAAATTATAGTAGAATGAAAAGCAGGAAACTCTTAATTTATATTAGAGGATAAATGTTTTCATGGAGAGGAGCATTTTTATGACTGAAAAAATTGGAATAGGAATACAGGAATTTGATGAAATCAGGGAGGGTAAATGTTTTTATATAGATAAGACATATTTTATTCGTGAATGGTGGGAGAGCAAAGATAAGGCAACGCTTATTGCCCGTCCGAGACGATTTGGGAAAACTCTTAATATGAGTATGCCTAAACAGTTTTTTTCGGTAGATTATGAAGGTAGAGAAGATTTATTTGAGGGACTTTCAATATGGGAGGAAAAAGAGTACAGGCAGCTGCAGGGAACATATCCTGTGATTAGTCTGTCATTTGCGAATATTAAAGAAAAAAATTTTCCGATGACAAGAAAGAAAATATGTCAACTGATTACAAAACTTTATGAAGAATATTCATTTCTTTTGTTTACCGGTTTGCTGGGCGAGGCGGATAAAAGATATTTTAGGCGGGTCTCGGAAAATATGGATGACAGTGATGCTTCTTTGTCTTTGTATCAGTTATCAGACTACTTGTATCGTTATTATGGTAAAAAAGTAATAATTCTTCTTGATGAATATGATACGCCTATGCAGGAGGCATATGTAAATGGATTTTGGGATGAGTTGGCTTCATTTACAAGAAGTCTGTTTAATTCTACATTTAAAACTAATCCATATCTTGAAAGAGCGATAATGACAGGAATAACAAGAGTGAGTAAGGAGTCGGTTTTTTCTGATTTAAACAATCTTGAGGTGGTTACAACAACATCAAACAAATATATGACGGCTTTTGGTTTTACTGAGGAAGAAGTATTTAATTCGCTTGAGAAATTTGGATATGGGGATAAAAAAGAAGAAATTAAAAAATGGTATGATGGGTTTGTGTTTGGAAAAATAACAGATATTTATAATCCGTGGTCTATTTTAAACTTTCTGGATAAAGGAAAGATAGATACATATTGGGCAAATACCAGTAGTAATGGATTGGTAAGTAAACTTGTAAGAGAAGGAGATGCATATTTAAAATCCGTTTTTGAAGAATTGTTAAAAGGCAAAAACATATTGTGTCCTATTGATGAGCAGATAGTATATAATCAACTGGATGATGATTCGGAAGCAGTCTGGAGTCTTTTGCTAGCAAGTGGTTATTTGAAAGTAGTTTCTATTGAAAAAAAAGTAGTTGGAAAGAGACAACTGTATGAACTTTCACTGACAAATATGGAAGTCCTGGATATGTTTTATGATATGGTGAGAGGTTGGTTCAAAAAGTCAGCAGGAAACTATAATGCGTTTGTAAAAGCATTGTTAATTAATGATGTTGAAGCAATGAATGAGTATATGAATGTGATTTCTGAGGAAATATTCAGCAATTTTGATGTTGGAACAAAACCTTCAAAACTACAGCCGGAGAGATTAGTCTCATGCTACGACTGTAATGGAGTAGCTAATGGCTCAAGTTTGAACGATAGTTCAAACTTGTATGCGATGACTAGCAAGTCATCGCGTTTTTACCATGGGTTTGTATTGGGGCTGCTTGTTGATTTGGCAGAGGACTATATTGTGACTTCAAATCGTGAGAGTGGTTTTGGGCGGTATGATGTAATGATAGAGCCAAAAGATAGGAGTAAAGAGGCTTTTATTTTGGAGTTTAAGGTCTATAATCCAAGAAAGGAAGACTCTCTGGAAGAAACTGTAGAAAATGCTCTTATACAGATTGAAGAAAAGCAGTATGAGACAAATCTGAGTGCAAAAGGAATACCAATAGATAATATTAAAAAGTATGGTTTCGCATTTAAGGGCAAAAAGGTTCTGATAGGGTGCAGGGGTTAAATAAGGATGAGATACTTTAACTTGGGAACAGCGTAAGTTGAATGAGGTTGCAGAGTTTAATCCAAAATCAGATCTTCCAGAGTCGTTTGAGTATGTTGATTTAGAATCTGTTGTAGGAACAGAAATGGTATCCCATAGAACAGAGACAAAAGAAACAGCACCTTCGAGAGCTCAGCGATTAGCATAGACAGGTGATGTGTTTTTTCAGACTGTAAGACCGTATCAGAGAAATAATTATTTGTTTACAAAGCCTGATAATAACTATGTTTTCTTTACTGGGTATGCGCATATGAGACCTAAAATAGATGCAGAGTTTCTTATGTGTTTTTTGCAAACAGACAGTTTTGTAAGGGTTGTTTTGGATAATTGTACAGGTACCAGTTATCCGGCAATAAACTCAAATGACCTTTCAAATTTGGAGATTGATCTGCCAACTTCAGAGGATGAGCAAAGAAGAATTGGGTGTTTTATCACTAACCTCGACCACCTCATCACTCTTCATCAGCGTAAGTGCAAAAGTTGTAAAAAGTATTATAAATGCACCAGAAAATTAAAATGATTGGTGTCTTATTGAAGAAAAATTTATATTTGTTATAATAAATATAAGAGTAACAGACGATAAATTTTATTTGTAAAGGTTGTATCTATTATGTTGGCTATGTATGATGAAAAAGAAATATTGCGTGAGTATATTGAGTATGAAAAATATCATGCAGCAAAAGAGGCAGCAGAAGAAGCAGCAAAAAAAGCAGCACAAGAGGCAACAAAAAAAGCAACAAAAGAAAATGCAGTAAAAATGATAAAAGCAGGGAAGTTATCAATAGAGGATATACCTCAGTTTTTTACAAGTCTGACACCAGAGGATATAAAAGAAATAGAAAATGAGTTGATGCAGACATTGTAGAGAATGGTATAAAATTAAGGAGAGGTGATGTTTTGGAGAATAAAAATACGATAATGGATAGGTTAAACGAAACAGATATAGCAAAATATACGATTAAAGACAGTGTCTTTACAAATCTGTTTCAGGACAAAAAGTATCTGATACAATTATATAAGACAATACATCCGGAGGATAAGGATGTAACTGAAGCTGAATTAAAGGATATAACAATTCATAATATATTAACGGATGATATTTACAATGATTTGGGATTTCTGGTAGGAGACCGGCTTGTTATATTAGTGGAAGCACAATCAACATGGACAGAAAATATCGTGATAAGAAGTTTGATATACTTAATGACAACATATCAGGATTATTTTAAAAGAACAAAGCAAAATCTTTATGCAAGCCGAAAAATAAAGATGCCAAAGCCTGAATTATATGTGATTTATACAGGAGAAAGAAAAGACCATCCTGAATATATCAGCTTATCAGATGCGTTTTTCGGAGGACATACCGGATTTATTGATGCAAAAGTTAAGGTATTATATGGAACGGATGAAGATGATATTATAAGCCAATATGTGACATTTACAAAGGTTTATAATGAGCAGATGAAACAGTATGGAAGAACAAGGGAAACAATCATGGAGACAATTCGCATTTGCAAGGATAAAAATGTATTAAGAGAATATTTGCAAAGCAGGGAAAAGGAGGTTGTATCTATTATGTTGGCTATGTATGATGAAAAAGAAATATTGCGTGAGTATATTGAGTATGAAAAATATCATGCAGCAAAAGAGGCAGCAGAAGAAGCAGCAAAAAAAGCAGCACAAGAGGCAACAAAAAAAGCAACAAAAGAAAATGCAGTAAAAATGATAAAAGCAGGGAAGTTATCAATAGAGGATATACCTCAGTTTTTTACAAGTCTGACACCAGAGGATATAAAAGAAATAGAAAATGAGTTGATGCAGACATTGTAGAGAATGGTATAAAATTAAGGAGAGGTGATGTTTTGGAGAATAAAAATACGATAATGGATAGGTTAAACGAAACAGATATAGCAAAATATACGATTAAAGACAGTGTCTTTACAAATCTGTTTCAGGACAAAAAGTACAGAGTATAGTCCTATCACAATGCTTGTTATGATGGAGTCTATCCAGCAGAGAATTGTGGAGAATGGAAAGAGGGGTAAGGCAACTTGGCTCTATATTGACGAATTCCATGTCTTGCTTAATTCCGAGTATTCAGCTAAGTATTTACAGCAGCTTTGGAAGAAAGTAAGAAAACAAGGTGGACTTTGCACAGGCATCACGCAGAATGTCGAGGATCTTCTCCAGAACTACACTGCAACTACAATGCTGGCAAACAGTGAGTTTGTGGTACTTCTTAAGCAGGCAAATACTGATAGTTTCAAAATGGCAGAGGTTATTGGAGTGTCAGATGCACAGCTCCGCTTCGTAACAAACAGCCAGTCTGGTATGGGACTGTTAAAGTGTGGTAATGTGGTTATTCCGTTTGATAATCAGATTGGAAAGGATACGAGCCTTTATAAGCTGTATAATACCAACATCCATGAGAAGATTGCGGAACAGAGGGTTAAAAAAATAGCTGTGAAATAAGCAACTGGTTTTCTTAATGAAGTACTATGTATTTTATGGTACAATATCGTCTGTGAGGTAAACTGTACTTTACAGACGATATTCACATTATTAGAAATAAATATTTATGGTGAGAGAAAAATGAAAACATATAGCGAAATATTTGATATGAATAGATATCCAAAATTTGACGAAAAACATCGACCAAAGGATACAGCCCCCTGTGTTTGTTTATCAGGAAAGATGTACAAAGAATGTTGTAAAGATGAGATTGAAGAAAGTAAATGTAACAAAGAAAATAGTGGAATTAATTATGAACTAGAATGTTTATATGGAAGAAAATATTCAAAACTAACTAGTAGAAAAGTTTATAAAAAAGATATTGTAAAAAAGAATTTTTCATATTGTTTAGCATGTAATATTTATGGAAATTGTTCTAAAGATAATATCAGATATTCTCATACTCTTTCTAAAGGAGTTGTTTTGAAAAATTTATGTAATGGAGATAATAATTATGTGAAACAAATAGATGATTATGTAATGATTAATGATACAAATAAGGGTTATGATGAAAGGTTTAATGATGTTGATAAAGCAAGTATAACAGTTTCATTTTGTAAAACGCATGATGAATTGTTGTTTGAAGACATTGAAAAGGATGGGTGTAAAGAATACACTCAGACAGAAATTCAAAATCTTGAATATGCATTAAAGGCAATTACGTTTGAAATATATGATATTGCATTTGAAATAGACTATTTGGCTGAATTAGTTAAAGAAAATGTAGATGTTGTATATGATAGTCCGAATTATTCTCGTTATTTTGAAGACTATGAAATTAAATTAAGTTTAATGGAACCATATTTAGAATTAGCTAATAGATTGATTTATGATATTAAGCAGATGAAAGAATCTGGAGTATCTTCAAAGATAGTAACAAAGTACATTTCATTAAAATATAATAGAGTTGAATATTCATTATCAGAGATTATTGATGGGTGTTTAGTTAATGTAATAAACGCATCTAAACCATATATTATTATTTCGTTTTATCCTGATAAAAAATATGGTGATCAAGAAATATGTGAATTGGTTGAGAATTATTTAAAAAAACCCGAAAGAAAAAATTTAAAACGTATAACAGAACACATTATCTCAAATTCAAAAAATATTTATTTTAATAAAAAGACAATAGAGCATCTTAATAAAAAGGCACTTAGTAATCTCTATTGGGCGCATCGAAATGGAATTGGGGATAATAGGGTTAGTAACAATTTTGGTGATATTATGATGAAGGTGTTCTATAAATAATAATTACTTTAGATATCCAAATTAAGATTTGATATTGAATCAATTGTTTATTTATGGGGGGTGTTGTGCTAAACTATAGTTGTAACACATCGACCTAATAAGATATAATCTTAGGAGGAAACGAGGTATGTTACAGATGAACCAACATTATGAACCAGAATTCAAGAAGAAGATTGTCCGCCTTCATCTTGAGGAGGGACGCTCCCTGAAAGGACTTGCAGCTGAATACGGAGTATCCAAAGCAAGTATATCCAACTGGACAAAACAATTTCGTGAAGAATGCCAGATAAATGAAGAAGCCCAAGCCGATTATGATTTCATGAAGGAGAACCTTAAACTGAAAAGACAGCTTGCAGAACTCCAAAAGGAAAATGACTTCTTAAAATAAAGCCATAGCCACCAAAGGTGGCATTGCATTCTTTGCGAAGGAAATCGATTAGAGGCTTATCGATTCATTCAGAAATTCAACAATAAATTTGGACTTAGATGGCTCATCAGAAAGTTTAATATATGTTCAAATGCTTATTATAATTATCTTAAAAATCGAAAGGCTGATTATTATCGTCGAAAAAATGAGATAAAAAACTCTATTCGAGAAATCTATCACTCTCATGGCGGAGTGGATGGGTACAGAACCGTGCATGCTTATCTTATTCGTAAAGGGTACGATATCAGTTGTTTAACGGTTCACAAATATATGAATACTGAAATGCAGCTGTTTTCAATATCCAGAAAAAAGAAACCGGCGTGTGAACATGGTATTGCTTACAAGGTTTATGAAAACAAGCTGAATCAGGATTTTCATGCAAATGCAATAAATCAAAAATGGTGTACTGAGTTTACCTATCTATTTTTAACAGATGGTAGCAAGCGTTATAATTGCACTATTATTGATCTTCATGACCGAAGTGTTATCGTTAAAGAAAAAGGAGAACAAAATAATGCATATACTTGAATGGAATATAAATCAAGCCACAAACATATCGAATAAAAATTTAATTCCAGGATTTGTTGTTGATGAAGTTATTAAGAATAATCCAGATATATTTATATTTACTGAATTTGCAAAAACAAGAAATTATATAGATGTTGAAAGTAAACTTAAAAAAAATGGGTTTGATTGTGCGGTTACAAATAATGATGCTTGCAAACAAAATGATGTTTTGATTGCATGGAAAGATGATAAATTTGGGATAGATAGAGACAAGATTGAAAAACCTCTAGCAATTGATGATATGCCTGAAGTTTTAATTGTTCCACTAAATTGGATGGGCATAAAATTTATAGTTGCTGGATTAAGAATTAAATTATTTAACAATGATTATTTGAAGAGAAAAAAACAATTAGAAAATGTGATGGATTTAATTGGTAAACAATTTTCTGATTACAAATATTGTATTATTGGTGGTGATTTTAACAATAATAAGTCTGATTATAAAAATTGTCAGTGGAGAGATAAATGGAGCTTAGGTGTAATAGATTCCATAGCAAAAAATAATAATTGCATTAGAAAGACACCTGATTCTAGCGACGGGTCGAGCATATACAAAAAAAATAATTATATTTTATTTCAAGAAGATCATTTTCTTGTCTCTAAAGGAATTGAAGTAAATGATGTTCATTATTGTAGAAATTTTGCAAAATGTAATTCTGATATCTATCTACATGGGGAGGATTTTCAAGTATATAATTCGCAAATAAGAACTGTTACTTGGACAATTCCGTTTGGTTCAGGAGTACCAGATCATGCTATGTTAATAGCGGATTTTGAAATGTTAGAAAATTAAGAAAAAAGATGAACAAAAGCAACAAGAATAGTTATGTATAGAATTGTATGTGTTAATAGTATCTGAATATGTAATGGAGAATATTTACATAAGCCATTTGGACTAACCATCCGGATGGCTATTTTTTTACCCTTTTTTGGGTAATGGATGTAGAAAGAAGGTAAGAAAATTGAAAATCAAAAAGGTCGATGACAAGCCTATGGTGATTCATACCGAGAAGAAAGCAAAGCTTCATACTCATGAACCAAAGAAAGCTTCCATCAAGGCTTCCAACATCTATACGGTTGACCGCAGTCCGAAGATTAAAGGGTCGAAGATTACAACTACTGAAAACAAGAAGTTTCGTAGGAGTACGATTCATCCGGTTGATAATGCAAAGAAGGGAATGTTCAGGCAGTACCGGGCAGCAATAAAGGAATCCAAGCAGTCAATTAAGACAAAGAACTCTTCCATTACGGTTAAAAATCCAATATCGCCAAAGCTTAAGTTTAATAAGACGATTATTAAGGAGTTTAGTGACGATTTGATGGACAAAATTTTTCCGTTATAATCCCAGGTTTTAGATATCGAAAGTATCTGGTGTGCCAAATCAAAATCTTTCGGAGTAAGTGCAAGTGCTTCTGAAAAACGCATTCCGGTCTTTGCAACTAAAAGGATAAACCAGTCCCAGTTTATTTCAAGACCAAGTTCTAAATGAGCAAGCAGTTTCTGAAGTTCAAACTGGTTGAGATATTTAGTTTTCTTTTCGGATGGCTGTTTGCCTTTTATGATTGCTTTTCTTGTGGGGTCTCTGCTTATAAGACCTTCATCTACGGCATCAAGAATCGCACATTTTACATGATGATGAAAATCCATTGTTGTCTGGTGTTCATGAAATTCAGCATAGCTGTTAAGAAGCTGCTGGTAAATTGTCCGTGTAAATTCAGATACTTTTAATGTTGGAACCAGTTTTTCGAGCCATATATGTGTCATAATGTATTTTTTCATTGTAACAGGTCGTATTGCTCCTTCTTTATAAGTATCAATCCATTGTTTATAGTAGTCACAAAATAAAAGGTCATCTGTATTTGTTATTATCTGCATAGAAATTCCTCCCTAGTATAATAATGATGTAGTCAAACAAGACTACTTGGTTAATAAATTTCTATA
>ERZ836760.692-NODE-692-length-47140-cov-10.231963_pt1 | contig 47140 bp, 27 predicted proteins | sample MGYA00519941_ERZ836760 | MGnify/ENA primary metagenome ERZ836760 (study PRJEB31850, sample SAMEA3708807) | human gut metagenome | biome: human gut; feature: human-associated habitat; material: faeces | place: China | collected 2014 ... | reverse complement strand
TTTATTACTTTTGCCGTATTAACAAGCGAAATATTTCCAAAAAGATGCGCAAAGTTTACTACATCTACAATCCAAGGACGCAGACTTATGACCGAATTTACCCTACCGTACGGCAGCGTGCGCTTAGCATTCTGCGCCGGCTTTTTATCGGTATGGGACTTGGAGCCGGATGCTTCATCGTCTTGCTTCTGGTGTTCGGATCGCCTTCGGAGAAGGAGCTGCGAATCGAAAATAGCCGTCTTTTGGCGCAATATAATGTACTTTCCCGCCGTCTGGATGATGCGATGGGGGTGCTGCAGGATATTCAGCAGCGTGACGATAACCTGTATCGGGTGATTCTGCAAGCCGATCCTGTTTCGCCGGCTATCCGTCAGGCAGGTTTTGGAGGTACGAACCGGTATGAGGAGCTGATGGATCTGGCAAATTCCAAGCTGGTGGTAAATACGACCCAAAAGCTGGATGTACTGTCCAAACAACTCTATATCCAGTCCAAATCTTTCGATGACGTGGTGGATATGTGCAAGAATCATGATGAAATGCTGAAGTGTATTCCGGCCATCCAGCCTATCTCCAATAAAGACCTTCGCAAAACTGCTTCGGGATACGGAACACGTATTGACCCGATTTACGGTACGACGAAGTTCCATTCGGGAATGGATTTCTCCGCTCATCCGGGAACGGATGTCTATGCGACCGGTGACGGTACAGTGGTAAAAGTAGGATGGGAAACCGGATATGGCAATACGATTGAGATTGACCATGGCTTCGGTTATCTGACTCGGTACGCTCACTTACAGAGCTATAACACGAAAGTCGGGAAAAAGGTAGTACGTGGCGAGGTGATTGGAAAAGTGGGAAGTACAGGTAAGAGTACCGGTCCTCATCTTCACTATGAGGTATATGTGAAGGGAAAGGTTGTGAATCCTGTCAACTATTACTTCATGGACTTGAGCGCGGAAGATTATGAGAAGATGATTCAATTGGCTGCCAATCACGGTAAAGTGTTTGATTAATCTCTTTAAACAATGATTTCTATGCTGAATACGGACAAAGAACTAAAATTATATTACTCCATAGCCGAAGTGGCCGATATGTTTGGAGTCAACGCATCCTTGCTTCGTTTTTGGGAGAAGGAGTTCCCTCAGATTTCTCCCAGGACGACGGGGCGGGGGATACGTCAGTATCGTAAGGAGGATGTAGAAACGATTGGTCTGATCTATCATCTGGTGAAGGAGAAAGGTCTGACGCTTCCCGGTGCCCGTCAACGGTTGAAGGATAACAAGGAAGCTACGGTTCGCAATTACGAAATTGTGAACCGTCTGAAAGGTATTAAGGAAGAGCTTCTGGCTATCAAGAAAGAACTGGACGGACGATAAATTATTCCTCCACCCGGTTCACCTGTTTGATGTTTTGAATCTTCTTCAGATTATTGCAGATTGTTTTTACATCTTCCACATCGTGTACCCATAGCTGAATCTTTCCTTCGAATATCCCGTCATTTGTTTCAATGGCAAGTTTACGGATATTCACGTTGAGCTGTCTGGAGATGACCTGAGTCACTTCGTTTAGAAGTCCCATACTGTCTATACCTCTTAAATAGATATATACGAGGAAAGAAAGTTCTTTGTGAGTATCCCATTCGGTCGCTAATATACGGTTGCCATAGCTGCTTTTCAGCTTGGCGGCAACAGGGCATTGGCGTTTATGAATAATAATGCGGTCGTTTTCATCAACGTAACCCAAAACATCATCACCGGGAATCGGATGACAACATTCGGCCATGATGTATTTCTTTTGCAGACTTTCTTCGGTCAGTTTAAGAATCTCTTTCGGATTGATTTTTTCTTTTTCCTGCGGTTCTTTTTCTTCCGGTTTTTCCTTGTTGCTGTTCCCGAAGGAGAACGTCAGGTATTTCTTCCAGTTGCTGGTCTGCTTTTCTCTCAGCTCGTTTTTGTCCGCTTCTCCCAAAGTAATGGCTTTGCTGCCGATAGCGGCCAGTAACTCTTCTTCATTCTTAAAGTTGTGAAACTTACGCAACTTCTCGATGACAGCTTCTTCCGGACGTATTTCTTCCTTCTTCAGAAACTCACTGAGTAGCTCTTCGCCAATTTTCTGATTCGCTTTCCGTTCTTTGCGAAGAATCGCTGCGATCTTGGCACGGGCACGGGCGGTCGTTGCGAATACCTCCCATTGCGGTTGTACACGTTGGGATTTTGAAGTTAATATTTCAACCTGATCACCACTTTGCAGTTTATGGCTTAGCGGCACTAGTTTATGATTGACTTTGGCGCCGATACAATGGCTACCGATATCTGTGTGCAGTGAGAAGGCAAAATCCAGCGCCGTAGAGTTCTGCGGCATTGTCTTTAACTCTCCCTTCGGAGTGAACACAAAGATTTCGGAAGCAAACAGGTTCAGTTTGATCGTATCCAGAAAATCTATCGCATCCGGTTGCGGATCATCCAGTATCTCTTTAATGGTTTTCAGCCATTTCTCCAGTTCACCTTCGTCTTCGCTGCCTCCTCCTTCTTTATATTTCCAGTGGGCGGCAAAGCCTTGTTCTGCAACATCGTTCATCCGTTCGCTGCGAATCTGTACTTCGATCCATTGTCCGTTGTTTCCCATCAGGGTGACGTGCAATGCCTGGTAACCATTCGCCTTCGGATGGCTTACCCAGTCGCGCAGGCGGTCGGGATGAGGCTTGTATATCTTGGAAATGGAGACATAGATGTCGAAACAGTCGTTGAGTTCTTCTTCCACGTTGCGTGGTTCGAAGATGATACGGACAGCGAGCAAGTCATAAATCTCCTCGAACGGGACGTGCTTGGTTTGCATCTTGTTCCAGATGGAGTAGATCGATTTCACACGTGCCAGAATCCGGTATTTCAGCCCCATCTTATCCAGCTGAGTGCGGATCGGAGCTGTGAAGTCGTTGAATACTTTGTCGCGTTCGGCGGCGGTAGCATTCAGCTTTTCTTCTATTTCGGCATATTCTTCGGGGTGTTCGTATTTGAAACTGAGGTTTTCAAGCTCTGTTTTGATCTTGTACAGACCTAGGCGGTTGGCTAACGGGGCATAGATGTAGAGAGTTTCTCCTGCTATCTTGTATTGCTTGTTGGGCAGCATGGAACCCAGCGTGCGCATATTGTGCAAGCGGTCGGCTATTTTGATCAGGATAACCCGGATATCGTTCGACATGGTGAGCAGTAACTTCTTGAAGTTCTCTGCCTGTGCCGAAGCGCGGTCGCCGAAGATTCCTCCGGAGATTTTGGTTAGTCCGTCTACAATCTGGGCAATCTTCGGTCCAAAGATATTTTCGATGTCTTCTACCGTGTAATCAGTGTCTTCTACTACGTCGTGCAGTAGTGCCGCACAGATAGAAGTAGAACCAAGACCAATTTCGTTACATACTATTTGTGCAACGGCAATCGGGTGCATGATATAAGGTTCGCCAGATCGGCGTTTGATTCCTTTGTGTGCCTGATTAGCGAAGTTGAAAGCTTTTGTGATGATTTCAACTCGTTTGCGATGTTTAGTATGGAGATAATCATTCAGAAGTTCCTGGAACGCCTGATTGATCATCTCTTCATCTGCTATTTCTTTGGGGGTTATATTATCCATATTCGTTATCCTTTCATTCGCTTATTTTTGCAAAAATAAGCAAATTTCCGAATGAAGCAAGCGGGAAGTCATTTATTTGTAGATTTTCAATTGTTTTCCTGCTGCGATTCTGGTGTTCGACATACCGTTCCACTGCTGTATATCTTTGACACGTACGCCTAGCTTTTCGGCAATCGATGAAAGAGTGTCTCCACTTTTTATCTTATAATAAGTCAATTTTCCTTTACCGGCCACTGCACTTGTCTGTCTGCGGGTGGTTGGAGTTACTTCTTTCACGGCAACGGTTTTGCGGTTGCGGAATAGCTCGTCAGCACGGTGTGCGTAGATCGTATCTTGCTTGTCAATAAACGTACTGATGGCGCCTTGTGGTAAACGTAATGTACAAGGTTTGGTCGTGCCGGGAATCACTTGTTTCTTGTATTGGGGATTCAGGCTCTTCACTTCCTCCAGCGGAACATTGCAAAGTTCGGCAATCTGCTCGAAATGCAGGTTTTTAGTGACTTGCACCGTATCTGTGCTTGCCGGAATGTTTGTTTCCATCGGACAGATGTTGTGGTCGCAATAATATGTCATCACGTAGTTGGCTGCAATGAAAGCAGGTACGTATCCGCGTGTCTCTTTGGGCAGCAGGTTATAGATTTTCCAGTAATCCGTTTCGCCTCCGGCGCGGCGGATTGCCTTGTTGATAGTACCTGGGCCGCAGTTATAGGCTGCGATAACCAGATTCCAGTCTCCATAAATATCGTACATCTCTTTCAGATAACGGGCGGCAGCCCAGGTTGCTTTGATCGGGTCGCGGCGTTCATCTATCAGACTATTGGATTCAAGACCGTAAATCTTTCCTGTCCCAATCATGAATTGCCACAGTCCCGAGGCGCCGGCACGTGACACAGCCGAAGGATTCAGTGCGGATTCGATAATCGGCAGGTACTTCAGTTCCAGAGGAAGTCCGTAAGCGTCCAGTGCTTCTTCAAAAATAGGCATATAGAAATTGCAGGCGCTCAGCATGAATGAAACCTGATTGCGCAGGCGACCCGCGTACATATCGATGAATTTGCGTACAATGTCATTATAAGGCATCTCCATGACAGCCGGAATACGTGAAAGGCGGTCAATGTAGACAGAATCACTGAATAAAGGATTCACTTCCGCCGTACTGCAATCTTTGCCTAAATCAATATAGTTTTTAGCTTTCCAGTCGTTCAGCAGACTGTCGAGCGGGTAAGTCATACTCTTTGGAAGATCGATGCTTTCTTTGCGTTCGGTTCCGTTTTCACGAATAACTACATCTACACTTTGAGCTTTTACCTGTGTGGTTGCCAACAGGAAAAGGAAAATAATCGAACAATAGTTTTCTAATTTCTTCATGCTTTAATTATAAGTTCAATCTAAATTGTGTTTTTAAAATCGTAGTACGCATTGCAGTCCCACTGACTTATTCTTGTAACTGTTGGAGCGAAACTGGCTGTTATTGTCAATGACAGTTGGCTCCAGCTTCATACTCAAGTCAGGTGAAATGTCGAAGTTTGATAATTCCGCATCGACATAGGCATCGATGATGGAAATAAGGTATACTCCGATAAATGCAAATATACTAAGGTCCCGAAAACGACGGAACGAGTCCTTTCTTCGTTTCAAGGTGTTTTTCAGTTGCTCTTCATTATACTGGGCGTTCGGTGGCAGCAAATCTTCATAGCTCTTGGTGTTTGGATTACTGTCCATGATGTCCAGATAGGCCTGTGAATAGTCTTTATACATTTTCCCGTTCCAGCTGAGGGCATACGCACATCCTGCAAACCCTCCATATATAATAGGTAGTTTCCAGTATTTACGGTTGTAAATCTGTCCTCCGCCGGGGAATACGACTGCAAGCCATGTCGCTTTGGTTGGGTTAGGAATGAACAGTTTCTTGTTGAGATTCTGCACAGGAGGTACTGTGTCGGTTTTCACTACAATAGGTGTCGGCTGTTCTATCTTCTTCAGTTCTTTTTTATTGGCTGCGTCAAGGCTGTCGGCTATCTGTATTTTGGCAGCAGACAGACTGTCGGTTGCTTGCAGGCGTTCCGGATGCAATATCTTGATCGAATCCTTCTTCAGCGAATCCATCACCTGAGCAGGATCCCGGTGCCTTCGTGCACGTGCTTTCGGTGCTTCCCGGCTCTGAATAATACTGTCTTTCTGTACCGGAGTCACAGGTTCTTGTGCATACACATCAATCCCTGCCACCTGTAGAAAACAGAGAAGCAGGGTGATGATGAGTAACTGATATTTCTTACTTTTTCTTGTCATCTACTTTTTTAGCGTATCGAAGATTTCCATGATACGTTCCAGTTCCTCCTCGTTGCTGAAAGGAATACTGATTTTTCCTTTCCCCTTTTCGGAGCAAGTCAGTTGTACCTTGGTGTTGAAAAATCCCGTGAGTTGTTGCTTTAGTAAATTAAACTCTTCCGGTAGTTTACTGCGTTTCGGAGTGATTTTCCGTGTGCCGCTTTTCACAGCTTCTCCTTCGCTCAGCGATTTGACAATCTCTTCTACTTTGCGGACGGAGTATCCGTGTTCCTGTATCTCTTCGAATATTTTTACTTGAAGTTTGGGGTCGCCTAATGAAATCAATGCACGTGCATGTCCCATATCCAGCTGTTTGTTTTGCAGAGCCATCTGTATAGGAGCCGGCAGTTTCAGCAGACGCAGGTAGTTGGCGATAGTAGTCCGGTTCTTGCCGATACGTTCGCTCAGGCGTTCCTGTGTCAGTTCATACTGGTCCAGCAGATGTTGATAAGCCAATGCTATTTCTACCGCATTCAGGTCTTCACGCTGTATGTTTTCAATCAGCGCCATTTCCATCATGTTTTCGTCGTCGGCGGTGCGGATGTAGGCAGGGATGGTTTTCAGTCCTGCTTTTTGTGAAGCACGGTAACGACGCTCTCCCGCGATGATCTGATACTCATCGTCCGAGAGTTTGCGTAGAGTGATAGGCTGTATGATACCGATTTCCGCAATGGAGTCAGCCAGTTCCTGCAAAGCCGTTTGATCGAATTCGCGGCGGGGCTGATTGGGGTTGACGGTAATCTTCGCCAACTCTATTTCACTAATGGAAGAAGAACCTTCGGTTTTCACATCATCCATTGAGAGCAAGGCGTCAAGTCCGCGTCCTAATGCATTTCTTTTTTGTGTTGCCATATCTTCTTCGGTTATTTATTTCTGTTGATAATCTCTTTGGCAAGGGCGAGATGGTTTTTGGCACCGGTAGAGTCCGCATCATAAAGAATGGTCGGGATACCGTAGCTGGGAGCCTCGCTCAGTTTCACATTTCGCTGGATCACACTGTTGAAAACTAATTCCTGAAAGTGTCTTTTCACTTCGTCGTAAATCTGGTTTGCCTGACGCAGACGTGAGTCATACATCGTCAGCAGGAAACCTTCGATTTCCAGAGCGGGATTCAGTTTCGACTTGATGATTTTAATTGTATTCAGCAGTTTGCTGATGCCTTCGAGAGCAAAATACTCAGCTTGCACGGGGATGATCACGGAGTCGGCTGCCGTCAGGGCATTGATGGTGATCAGTCCGAGTGAAGGAGAACAATCTATCAGAATATAGTCATATTCTTTCTTCAAGGGTGTGAGCACTTCTTTCAGTATCTTTTCGCGGTTTGGGAGGTTCAGCATTTCAATCTCTGCTCCTACAAGATTGATGTGCGAAGAGATCACTTTCAAAGAGTCGATTTCTGTGTCAAGAATAGCGTCCTGTACATTGGCTCTGTCAATAATGCATTCATAGATAGTGCATTCCGACTGCTTGATGTCCACTCCCAGACCGGAAGAGGCATTTGCTTGCGGGTCGGCATCTACCACGAGTACTTTCTTTTCAAGTGTAGCAAGTGACGCTGCGAGATTAATCGTAGTCGTGGTCTTTCCTACACCCCCTTTTTGATTGGCCAAAGCAATTATTTTTCCCATATACTCTAAATTTATTGGCAGCGAAATAAGTGATAATTCCTTAGAGCGCCTACGAAAAAAGAGAAACTTTGCATTTTCTGTTGATAAGTCACCGGTTTTGTTAATAACTGCCGGACGAAACAGTTCCGAAACCCGGTTGATTTTATCATCATACTTTCTCTGTTCGAGCTTGCAAATATACATATTTATATTGGATATCTATTTCTTTTTTTACTCGCTTGCAGAAGATTAAGATTTGTAAACGGGTGTATATTCGTCAGATAGCGATGTGATTAATGTGATATTCGGAGATAAGCGGTTGGCAGTACGGTTACTTTTTGCTACTTTTGTGCGAACATTAAAAAGGAAAGGATTGAATATATGGAAAGTAAGAAGCCGTTGATCCTCGTTTCGAATGACGATGGTGTTATGGCTAAAGGTATTAGTGAATTGGTGAAGTTCCTTCGTCCGTTGGGGGAAATTGTTGTAATGGCACCCGACTCTCCGCGCTCCGGCAGCGGCAGTGCATTGACGGTGACTCATCCGGTTCATTATCAACTGGTCAAAAGAGAAGTGGGACTGACTGTGTATAAATGTACAGGAACGCCGACCGATTGTATCAAGCTGGCATTGGGCTCAGTGCTCGACCGGAAGCCTGACCTGATCGTAGGCGGTATCAATCATGGAGATAATTCCGCTATTAACGTGCATTATTCGGGAACGATGGGAGTGGTGATTGAAGGCTGTCTAAAGGGAATTCCCTCGATTGGTTTTTCTCTGTGCAATCATCGGCCCGACGCTGATTTTGAACCTTCGGGTCCTTATATACGCAAGATAGCTGCCATGATATTGGAAAAAGGATTGCCCCCGTTGACTTGTCTTAATGTGAACTTCCCCGATACTCCTGACCTGAAAGGAGTGAAAGTTTGTGAACAGGCAAAGGGATGCTGGGTGAATGAATGGGTAACTTGTCCACGTCTCGATGACCATAATTACTTCTGGCTGACCGGTTCATTCACCGATCATGAACTTGAAAACGAGAACAATGATCATTGGGCGCTGGAAAACGGATATGTGGCTATCACGCCAACGACAGTCGATATGACTGCTTATGGCTTTATAGATGAACTGAATGGCTATTGTCAGCAACTGGAATTCTGACATACGCATTGTGCTGATTTCAAATTTCAAAACTCCTAATTCAAAATTCCCATGAAGTACTATCTGATTGTCGGTGAAGCTTCCGGAGACTTGCATGCGTCCCATTTGATGACGGCCCTCAAGGCGGAAGATCCTCAGGCCGATTTCCGCTTTTTCGGCGGAGATCTGATGGCTGCCGTCGGAGGAACGATGGTGAAGCATTATAAAGAGCTGGCGTATATGGGATTTATTCCAGTACTGCTTCATTTGCGTACAATCTTTGCAAATATGAAACGTTGCAAGGAAGATATTGTGGCCTGGAATCCCGATGTGGTGATCTTGGTCGATTATCCCGGTTTCAATCTTAACATAGCTAAGTTTGTGCATTCCGAGACGCAGATTCCTGTCTTCTATTATATTTCTCCGAAGATATGGGCATGGAAGGAGTACCGCATAAAGAATATCAAACGTGATGTGGATGAACTTTTCTCCATTCTTCCTTTTGAAGTGGAGTTTTATACTTTGAAACACCGGTATCCTATACATTATGTAGGAAATCCTACAGTAGATGAAGTGACTGCCTATCAGAAAGCTCATCCCAAAAATCCGGAAGCATTCATGGCGGATAATAATCTGGAGGATAAACCGGTAATCGCACTGTTGGCGGGAAGCCGGAAACAGGAGATCAAGGATAATCTGCCGGATATGCTGAAAGCTGCTTCTGCTTTTCCCGATTATCAACTGGTACTGGCCGGTGCTCCCGGTATCGCTCCGGAGTATTACAAACAATATGTAGGGCAGGCTAAAGTGAAAATAATCTTTGACCAGACCTATCGTTTGCTACAACATGCGGAGGCGGCTTTGGTCACTTCGGGTACGGCGACTCTTGAGACAGCCTTGTTCCGTGTTCCTCAGGTGGTTTGTTACTATACACCGATTGGAAAAGTGGTTTCGTTTTTGCGTCGTCATATCCTGAAAGTGAAATTTATCTCACTAGTCAATCTGATCGCAAATCGTGAGGTCGTAAAGGAGTTGGTTGCAGATACAATGACAGTCGGAAATATGCAGGGTGAACTAAAGAAACTGGTTGAAGATCAGGAGTATAAGGGTCGTATGCTTGCCGAATATGAGTATATGGCAGATCGGTTGGGGCCTGCAGGTGCTCCCCAGCATGCTGCTCGCAAAATGCTTGAACTGTTGAAAAAATAACTTTCTTTTTCTGAATAAACGTAAAGCCGGTGCAGTAAATGCCCGGCTTTTTTATTTATATAGCAGAAGAATTAAAAAGAGAGGAATAAATATGAAAAAATTTAATTGGCTTTTAGTAATGTTATTGCTCGCATTGGTACCTGCGCTGCAATCATGTGACGACGATGGGTACTCAATTGGAGATATAGGATGGGATTGGGCTACAGTTCGTGCCACCGGTGGCGGTGGTTATTATCTGGAAGGTGATCGTTGGGGTATGATTGATCCGGTGGCCAGTTCTATTCCTTGGTACAAACCGGTAGACGGTGAACGAGTAGTTGCTTTTTTCAATCCTTTGGCTGATACGGATAAGGGTGCTCAGGTAAAGATTGAAGGAATTCAGGAAGTGTTGACAAAAGAGGTGGAAGATATGACGGCTGAAAATGAAGAGGAATTCGGTAATGATCCTATCGTGATTTATCAAGGAGATATGTGGCTGGGAGGAAAGTTTCTGAATATCATCTTCCATCAGTATTTGCCTCGTTCTGAAAAGCACCGCATCAGTCTTGTACAGAATAAGATAGAACCGGAAGCTCCGGAAACACCGGAAGCTTTGAATGTGGATGAAGATGGGTATATACATCTGGAATTACGTTACAATACGTATGATGATGTAACTGGATACCGGGGATGGGGACGAGTTTCTTATAATCTGGAAGAGTTCTATCCAACGGCAAAAGAGGCAGCTGAAACAGAATTTAAAGGATTTAAGGTGACTATTAATTCAAAAGAAAATGGAGAAGGAAGAGTGATTGTTCTTGATTTGGATCATCCGGTAGGCGTTCCGGAAAAAGCGAAAGATGTGCATTCTACTTCTTTTGTTAAATAGCAAAACTTTTATAAATAACTAAACCTAAACCTTGACGAACACTGTGTGTGAAAAAAAAAGGTCGGAAGTGCTTCAAAGCGGCTTCCGGCCTTTTATTTTATTTATTCTGTTATTAAAACCAAGTCAGTGCATACAGATAAAAGACCGCTGCCGGTATAGCCATCAAAGCACTGTCGAAACGGTCGAGCATCCCTCCGTGTCCCGGAAGAATGGTTCCTGAATCTTTAACGTGCAGCTGGCGTTTCAGCAATGACTCTGTCAGGTCGCCCCATGTTCCGAAAACGACAACGACTAAAGCCAGACCTGCCCATTCCCACATCGACATAATCGTAAAGTAATGTGCCAAGACAAAAGAAGCTCCGATAGCTACTACTCCGCCGCCGATGGAACCTTCCCATGATTTTTTAGGAGAGATACGTTCAAACAAGCGGTGTTTGCCAATTAATGAACCGACACAATATGCACCTGTATCACTCAGCCAAAGGAATATAAAGATAGACAATGGCAGGATCGGATTGTAGCTTACGCTGCTATATTCCGGGTCAGTATGAAATGCCAAGACATTAAGCAATGCAAACGGCAGACCTATATAAAGCTGGCTGAGCATGGAATATGCCCAGTTAAGCATTGGGTTTGACTTTTTCAGATACAACTCGCTGATCATCAAATAGAGCAGCAGCAGCAAATAAGGAATGAAAATCTTGGAGTCGGCTGCATCGATACAGAATCCCATCACTGCGAGGAACAGGTAAGCTCCTCCTAGCATGATAATGGTTTTGTTTACGTTGACTCCTTCTGCACGGCTGTTGATTAACTGTCCGAATTCATAGATCGTCAGTGCACTGATCGCCATGAACAGAATGCCGAAGCTGAAAGAATTATAGAGTATACATCCCACTAAAATGGCAACAAAGAGTATACCCGTAATGGCCCGTTTTATAAAATTACTAATCAAAATCTTCGTGTTTTAATTATTTAGATTCGGTAGTTTGTTCTTCCTCATTGGATTTTGCTTCTATAGTAACTTTTCCTTCTACGGTTACTTTTTTTCCTTCCGCAGTGATTTTCGTTTCTGTAGTTGCTTCTTCCTGAGCAGAATTTTTAGCTTCCTCTTCTTTGATTTCTTGTTCTTCCGCTTTCAGTTTCTCGGCAAGTTCTCTTTCCGCTCTGGCAGCGTCCTGGCTTTCTTTGGCAGCCATGATTTCTTCTGAACGGGATGCCCACGGGCGTTTACCGAAAATACGTTCAACGTCTTCGGCAAAGATCACTTCTTTGTCGATCAGTAACTGAGCCAGTTCATTGTGTCCTTCCATATGTTCGGACAAAATCTTCTTGGCACGTTCATATTGCTCGTTCACCATCCGTTTCACTTCTTCATCGATGAGTTCGGCTGTCTTTTCGCTATACGGGCGGTTGAAAGAATATTCCTCATTATTATAATAGCATAAGTTGGGTAGCTTGTCACTCATGCCTAAATAAGCAATCATGCCGTATGCTTGTTTGGTAACCCTTTCGAGGTCGTTCATAGCGCCGGTAGAGATGCGTCCGATAAACAGGTCTTCGGCTGCACGTCCTCCGAGAGTGGCGCACATTTCGTCAAGCATTTGCTCTTTGGTAGTGATCTGACGTTCTTCCGGCAGATACCAGGCAGCACCCAATGCACGTCCGCGGGGAACAATCGTTACCTTGATCAATGGATTTGCATATTCCAGCAACCACGAGATAGAGGCGTGTCCTGCTTCATGCAAGGCAATCGAGCGTCTTTCCGCTTCTGTGGTAATCTTGGTCTTCTTTTCCAGACCACCGATGATACGGTCTACCGCATCCAGAAAATCCTGCTTGCCTACAAATTTCTTTCCGTGACGGGCTGCGATCAAGGCAGCTTCATTGCAGACATTCGCAATGTCCGCACCGGAGAATCCCGGAGTCTGACGTGCCAGCAAATCTACATCTACTGTATCGTCTATCTTGATCGGACGCAGGTGTACGCCGAATACTTCTTTACGTTCGTTAAGGTCGGGCAGGTCTACGTGTATCTGACGGTCGAAACGTCCGGCACGAAGCAATGCCTTGTCAAGTACGTCCACACGGTTGGTAGCGGCAAGGATAATCACACCACTGTTGGAACCGAAGCCGTCCATTTCAGTCAGCAACTGATTCAGGGTGTTTTCACGCTCATCATTTCCACCCATTGCAGGGTTTTTGCCACGAGCACGGCCTACCGCGTCAATTTCGTCGATAAAGACAATGCAAGGAGCTTTTTCTTTAGCTTGCTTGAACAGGTCACGTACGCGGGAAGCACCTACACCGACAAACATTTCTACGAAGTCAGAACCTGCCAGTGAGAAGAACGGAACGTTTGCTTCGCCGGCAACAGCCTTAGCGAGTAATGTCTTACCGGTTCCCGGAGGGCCTACGAGCAATGCGCCTTTGGGAATCTTACCTCCCAGGTCAGTATACTTCTGAGGTTCTTTCAGAAACTCTACGATTTCTTCTACCTCCTGTTTGGCTTCCGCCAGACCGGCTACGTCCTTGAATGTAATCTTGATGGAGCCTCCCTTTTCGAAAAGCTGGGCTTTGGATTTTCCTACATTGAATACACCGCCGGCACCGCCGCCGCCACCGCCGCTCATACGACGCATGAAGAATATCCACAGGGCGATTAATAAAACCAGTGGAAGAATATTAATCAGGATTGCCGGGAAAATATCCGAATCGGCCGGGTAATCTGCTATTCCGTCAAAATGACCGGCTGCTTTTTCGTCCTGCAGAAATTTATCCAGCCTGTCCTTAGAAGGAGGGTTACTGGTAATAATCGGGTTTCTTCCTACTTTGGTGGAGTCCGCACCGAATATTGCACCTACGGCATTCGGTTTGACATGAGCTTCGAGAGTTTTCTCAGAGCCCAGTACTTTGCTGATGTAGCCGTTAGTGACATACTTCTGGAAGTCGCTGTAAGGAACGACTTTACTTCCGCTTCCTCTTGAATCGCTGCTCCACCAAAGGCCGAGAAGCATGAGGGCAATAATCATATATAGCCAGTTCAGATTGAACTTGGGCATATTCACCTTATTATTAGGCTTATTGTTATTGTTGTTAGTATTATTGTTGTCCATAATTGTGGATTAGTCTAAATCGGGGATTTGAGTAAGTTTGGCGTCAGCCCACAGATGTTCAAGATTATAGAAGGATCTTACTTCCGGCAGAAAGACATGTACAAGTACATCGGAATAATCCATTGCCACCCATTCTGCATTTCGAAGTCCGTCGATTGCGGTCGGTTTGCTGTCTGCACCTTTACGGGCAAACTCCTTGACAGAGTCTACAATAGCATTTACCTGACTAGGGGAGTTTCCCTGGCATATAACGAAATATTTGCAGATGGTATCTTCTATACTGGTTAAATCAGCAATAATGATGTTTTTACCTTTTTTTTCCTGAATTCCCTCTTTAATTTTTTCAATTAATATTTTCGTATCGTTCATTCCTGTAATTGAAATTAATAATTCATGTTCTCTTTTGGTTTATAACAAAAAAGGATTACCCTTTGTTTCTGATTATAAACGTGATATTTTTGACAAATATACGGTGATTTATTGGATACAAGAAAGTTATGACTTAATTTTTGTGTTTTTTAGGGGAGATGCTTTTACTTGAAGGAGCAAAATGAGAGTTTTTGCAAAAAAAATAGCAGAAATGTTTGCAATTCCCAAATTATTTGTATCTTTGCACCCGCAAACGAAAATCATTGGGCTATGGTGTAATGGTAACACTACAGATTCTGGTCCTGTCATTCCTGGTTCGAATCCAGGTAGCCCAACAAGATCAACGTCAATGATGAATACGAAAATCCCGCTAAAATGAAAGTTTTAGCGGGATTTTTGTTTTTTGCGGTATACTTTTATAGCTGGTAAGGCTCAAAAAAAGAGTCTTCCAAAATGAATGGAAAACTCTTTTTACATTAGCACCGTTTAGGTGATGTTTTTTGCATCTATGATGGGATACCTATTGTGTCTGTGTTGTGACGTTTGGCTGTTACCATCCCGGATTCTGAACAAGTTTGCTCGACTTCTGAATCTCGTTTAACGGGATAGGATAGAGGTACATGCGTCTTTCAAAAATACGGGTTTCAAATGCGGTACGCTCCATAAAGTCCTCCAGGTTATCAGCGTTCATATTCATGCCATGTACTGGTCCGCCTTGCTTATATCCTTCTTCATCGGCACACATCCAGCGACGGACGTCGAAATAGCGTTGCCCTTCGGCAAATAGTTCGATCCGGCGTTCTTTGCGTATGGCTTCTTCCTGCAAAGTTTGATTGCCTTTTATTTCAGGCTTGATGTCCTTCAATAAAGGGATACCTGCTCTGTAGCGGACGCTGTCGATGTGTGCAATGATACGCTCATCTGAAGGGTTTACATGATTCAATGCCTCGGCATATAGTAAATAGAAGTCGGCGAGACGGAACAGCATTCCTGCCCTGTACTTTGACTTGGCATTGCTTCCTTGGTTTAAAAGATCACGGTTCATTCCTTTATAAAGCAGATAGCCGGAGTAGCTCATATCCGCTTTGGAGTTATCGTCTCCGCTGCCTTTATAGAAATAAATCTGTTTCGTTGTTTTTTGCCATGTCTTGCCGGAGTAAGTTATGTCCTGATAAAAACGTGGTTCTCGATTCTTATACATATTAGGAATGCCATCTTCACCAATGCCTTCTTCTGAATAAAGTCCTGACTCGTGAATACTCTTGCCGTCATTCATGAAGAAATCGTCAATAGCTTCCTGCAATACACCTACACAACCGAATCCGCTATATATGGCACGTGGAGTGCATCTGCGTTCTCTTCCTTCTCCACCTACATCGCCCCATGAATTCTTGCTGGTTTGCCAGATAGCTTCCGGGTTGTTCAAACTTACCTGAAAGAGTTGGTATAGAGATTCTTCTGCATTCAACTCTCCATCTTTATCTTTTTCTTTATAAAGGTGATAGTGAGTTTTTGCATAATCAATGAAGCGCTGCAACGCGTTTAAGGCAGTTTGCCATTTTTTGTCATCTTTCGCAGGAAACAGTTGTTTGTCCTGATTATCCCTCAATGCGATTGCTTCCGAATATCCTCCGTTAAGTAAGGGGCTTGCGGCATACACGTGGAGTTTTGCCAGAATAGCCAATGCTGCCCCTTTGGTAGGTGCTGCGCTTCGGTTCTCGTTTGGAGTTCCGTCATCATTCACTTCCTTTTCAGGCAGCTCATTGTAGCATTCATTGAGTTCGGAATCGATGAATTGCACTACTTCGTCGACAGAGTTCCGGTAATAGTCCAGATCACTTGCGGACGGTTCCGATATTTCTGTCATAATGGGGATAGGGCCATACAATTCGAATAACAAGTAGTGATAGTAAGCACGTAGGAAACGGGCTTCGTTTTTCAATCTTGCCAATTCGTCTTCGTCAATGTAATCCGTCACGTCGCCTTGCTGTGGGATCGTATGCGAGTATGCCAGAAATTCGTTTGCCTGACGGATTTGTTTGTAAAGACTCCAGCGCGATAAATCCGCCGATCCGGCATGGTAACCTACTGTCGGAATTGTCTTGACATTATTTTGTGCACTTTTTAACTCGTCGGAAACTGCCGGCCAAGGATTATCTAATCCTGTCAAACCTGCATAAGCGCTGGTTATAATAATGTTTGATACATCCGGAATTCCGGAATATATATATCGGTGGAAGCGACGGGCATAACCGGTATTATTGAATACTTCTTCCATGCTTAATTCTGCCGCCAGGTCGTCCGATACATCCAGATAATCGCTGCAACCCGAAAAGAATACCGTGCTTAGTCCTACGGCTACTATGATTGATAGTTTTTTCAATGTCTTCATATATATAATGTATTATATGTATTATTAGAAAGTAAAGTCAAGACCGAATGTGAAAGTCCGGCTCAGTGGATATGAGAAGCCGCCGTTGGTGTTTCCAAGTTCCGGGTCCCACATTTTGATATCATCCCATACACAAAGATTGTTTCCTTGCAGATAAACACGCAAAGCTTGTATACCGATTTTTTTCAGTGTTTTCTCCTTGAAGTTGTAACCGACTTCAATATTTTTCAGTCGCAGGAAACTGGCATTGCGCAGCCACCAAGTGCTGGCAGCTGTATTGTTGTCATAATTGGTAGAGTGCATGCGGGGGAACATTACATTTTGGCTTGGGTTCTGTTCCGTCCATCTGTTGGCTACTTCTGATCGTACAGCGGATTCTTCGACTCCCCATTGGAACGGGAAAAATGCTCCGTCCGAGCTGGCTCCTAATACGGTCGATGTATTTCCTGATCCTTGGAAGAAGATACCGACATAGACTCCTTTCCATTCGGCATTGAGGCCGAAGCCATAAACTATTTCCGGAACGGAAGGATTTCCTACATCTTCCATCTGGTCGTTGCTGTCGATCTTACCGTCTCCATTCAGGTCTTTGTATTTGATATCTCCCGGACGTACTCCGCTTGACAAGCCGGATACAACTCCCGGTTTCAGTTCATACTGGCGGTTCAGACCTTCACCTGTTATGTTGAAGTCGTCGGCGGTATAAAGTCCGTCAGCAATGTATAGTTTCCATGAGTTGAGTCGTGTCCCTTTCTTTTCGAGCCACGGATAGACTTGTGGCACTTGGTCATATTCGAGAATTTCGTTGCGTGCAAATGTAAAGTTGCCGCGTGCGCTTAGGTTTACTTCACCTACTTTATAATTGAGATTCAGACTTGCATCCACACCTTGGTTTTTCACGATACCGAAGTTTTGCCATGGCATTTGCTGGAAGCCTGTCACATTGGAAACGGTATTACGTTGCAATAGGATGTCCTTACGTTTGTTGTTGAAGTAGTCCACTTGCAGGTCAATGCGGTTGTCGAATAACCCCAAGTCGATACCGAAGTTGCGTTTGTCTTCGATTTCCCAGGAAAGAAACGGTGATTCGAACTGGGCTTCGGTAATTCCATTGCCTACTCCGCCTAATGCGCCGCTGTTGCTGAATCCGATATTATAGCCGCTATTATCCTGTTTCATGGTTCCACGATATAAGAAGCGGTTGCCGCCGGTATCGTCGTTACCGGTACGACCGATGGAGAATCTTAATTTCAATTTGCTTACTACTTTTTTCAAGGCTTCCGGATAATAATGTTCATTGCTGATATACCATGCCAAACCCATGGCGGGGAAGAAACCGAAGCGATAGCCTTTTGCAAAGGTTTCCGAACCGGTGTAGCCGAAGTTACCTTCTAAGAAATAGCGTCCGTCATATCCATAAGTTACACGACCTACCAAACCTTGCTTTCTATAAGGTAAAGCGTTATTGTGATACTGTGTTTCTTTTTGCATGTATAGGAACATGGCCCCTACATCGTGTTTCTCTGCAAATGTACGGTTGTAATTGAAGGCTGTTTCAAAGTAAATCTTTTTGTTTGAACTGTTACTCAGGTTTTCTGATAGTACATCGCTGCCTTCTACTACAGTCTTATATAACAGTTTGCCATTTTCGTCGCGTCCTGTGGCTAGATATTGTGTCGGTGTTTTGGTACGTTTGGCGATATATGACATGTCTGCGTCAAAGCTGATAAGTCCTTTCCATGTCAATCCCTTGGTCAGGAAGTCCAGCTTCTGGTCTACTTCCACTTTCGACTGGATGGAAGTTCTCCATTCTTTGGCGTATCCTGAGTTAACAAGCTGGTTGTACGGGTTAGAACGGTTGCCTGACGGACGGGGATGTCCGGCCACAGTCCCGTCGGAATAAACTGCCGGCATGATATAAGACGGAGTACGGCACATGGTAGTAAAAATAGTGCTGGTTCCTGTTCCCGGATAATTGGTTTGCAGGTATTGTCCGCTGAGGTCTACTTTTACTGTTGTGGTTTTAGTTGCGTCAAAGTCAATGTTGCTGCGCAGATTGTAGCGCTTCAATCCGATATTGTTATCATAGTCATTGCCGAAATCCTTGAATATACCATTTTCCTGATAGAAGGCGCCGGATACGAAGTAACGGGCACGTTCAGTTCCTCCTCTTACGTTCAGGGTATACCGCATATTGTAGGTCTGGTTTCTTAACATGGTACCCAACCAGTCGGTGTCCGGATATAAATCACGGTCGGCTCCGGGACCGTATTTGGCTATCTCTTCGTCTGTGCGTATGCTGGCGGTTCCTTCGTTGTTCAATGCTTCGTTGTATAGGTTCAACGTTTCTACTGAGTTCATGAAAGTAGGCAGGCGTGTTGGCTCGAGAATAGTTCCTTCGGCTCGGAAAGAGATTTTAGGTTTCTGTGAATTTCCTCGTTTGGAAGTAATCAAGATAACTCCATTTGCGCCTTCGGCTCCGTAAACGGCCGTGGCGGCAGCATCTTTCAGTAAGGTAAATGATTCAATTTCATCTGCTTCAATATCCTGCATTTGCCGGGGGACACCGTCGACTAATACAAGCGGATTGGTACCTCCTTTGAAAGAACTTTGTCCCCGAATCCAGAAGTCGGCATTGTCGTATCCCGGTTCTCCGGAACGTTGTACTGCGATCAATCCCGGTACTTGCCCTGCCAGATTATTGGTCATATTACGGCTGGAAGAAACGGACAATTCCTTGGGGCCGATGGCGTTGATGGAACTCACTACGCTGTTCTTCTTTTGTTTTCCGTAGCCGATAACAACCACGTCCTCCAGCATCTCTGTGCTCGGAAGCATTTTGATTGCTAATACCTTTTCTCCTTTATAAGTGATTTTTTGCTGTTCGTAACCCACATAAGAGAAAAGAAGTATATTGCCTTTTTGGGCTTTGATGGTGAAATTACCATCTACGTCAGTGATGGCGCCGACTGTGGTTCCTTCGATTTTTATCTGCACTCCGATCATCGGTTGCCCGTTTTCATCGACTACGAGTCCTGTTGGACTTTGTCCTTGTGCATAAATTGTGTTTATTCCTGCAAATAAGGCAAACAGAATGAAACACATTACTTTTAATGTCTTATTCATAAATGTTTCTTTTAAGTAAGAATTAGAAAATAATTAAGGTTACTTGTCCGTGCCGTATACATATATTTCTGCCAGATGTCCTACAGACGAACCACTGCCCAGAGTGGGGATGTAAAGACGTATCCAGCGTGCGTCACATGCTTTTACGGGGACCATTTGCTCTGTTTTTATGCTACCGTCAAAGAAGTATTTTCCAATCAGGTTCCATGTTTCACCGTCATCTCCTGCATAAATCTCAAGATTCATAGAAGTAAGTGCATTTTGTCTGGCGATGAGTCCTAATTGGCTGACACTGTTTTCTTTGCCCATGTCGAGTATTATTTCATATGGTGGAGCTACTTCGCCTCCCTGCCATTTACTATGCCAGAAAGTGTTTATCTCTCCGTCAATCAAAGATATCGTCTGACCGTTGTGGGGGTAAGCGGCTGAAACTTCGCCTGTCTTTTCTTCCGTGTTGGCAGTCACTGTCCAGTGGTCACGGTTAATAGGGCCGCCTTGTTTGATTACGAAATAGTTGGCTACCGTTTCCTTGTCTATGTTGATGCTGGCATCTCCTTGGCCGCTAAGTCCGCTGAGTGAAACCGGAAGAAGATAATTTCCGGGGGGAAGTGTTTCACCCAGCAGGCTAATAGCAGAGCCTCCCGTTGTCTTTCCCTTGGCGATAGTGACATCGGGAAGAGTGTAGAAGTCGGAAGGTAAAGGTATGTAATAGGTCGAATTTGCCGAATTGTAGTTGTCCACATAGTCTGCTCCTTTGGTTGCAAACGAGGTCGTCAGATCCCATTCGTTCTCAAAGCTTATCTCTGTGTCGAGATTCATTGGTGAAGTAGTCGTTCCTCCTTCAACGACGAAGTCTCCTCCGGTAGATGCAAGTCTGACGATGGCTTCTTTAACGATAAATCCGTAAAGCGTTGCCGTCCGGTCGGAGTTCATAGGAGTCCCTGTAGAGGATACCCGTAATGGAAGAACGTATTTAAGTTCATCAAAGCCGCACAGGTTGTAGATTTTGTGAGGATCATACACCAGACTGCCTCCTGTTACACGCCTGTCTCCGCCAGGAGAGACGGAATAGGTTGCATTTTCAATCGTATAGCATTCGGGAGGTAGTAATTGATAGGAAGTGCCGTCCGCATTATTCAGAGAATCCAACAGGGATTGTTCTACTGAAAAAGTCACCGTTCCTCCGGTATCTTCTAATCCTGCCTTGGCAATGGATAAATCAATCTTGTTGAGAGGGCCTAAATCATAAACTTCAATGGTGGAGAATCCACTTTGTGATGCTGAGAACATTCCCTTAGAACGTTCGTTATCAACATCTTCTACGCAGCTGGTAATGCATAAGAATGCCAGCAAGCATGGTGTTAATTCAAAGCATTTTTTCATAAATTAATATTAGTTTTATTAAAGGTAAAAAGGGTAAAAACAAGTTGAAGTACTTGTGGGTACTCTTGGATTTGGAATACTTATTTCTTTCTCATAGGCATTAAAATTAGAAGTTAAAACTTTTATTTGCGTGCTGAACTATGCTGATTTAAAGTCAAAAAAATAATAGGTTCTATGTCTTAGTTCTGGTAGAACTATAATATAGTAGATGATAAGAGAGAATAAGATATATATTATTGATATTCAATGGATAATGTTGGATTTTGTAAAGGCGCAATAAGGAAATTACGACTCGGTTTCTACCCATTGATTGATTAAATGAGAATTAGTAAGAAACTTATTTGTAATTTTAATCTGAAATATTATTGCTAAATAGTATGGTTTTTTCGAACTAATTAGTATATTTGCGCACGAATCGTTGATTTTTAGCAAAAAAGATGGTAAATCTATTGCTTAGCTAGATACGTTAATGTAGATACGAGCGGATTAACAGACTGTTTTTTATGCTAAGTTCTACCAGAACTTAGTTGAATTGTTCCTCTATTCCTTTTAATTGGTTGAATGCTTCGGTCAGACGGGCGAAAAACTCACTTTTTAAATATAAAGCATTTTGGCAGTCGTTTAATTACGGGTGTAAGGGAGAAAATATTTAGTTGCTATTTGGATAGTACACAGCGTGATAAAGGTTGCTATATTCTCAAAGAGTTCTCATGCCTTTGAGAAAAAATTCTCACCACACTGAGAAAAAATTCTCAATGCAATGAGAAAATTTTCTCAAAGCCATGAGTATTTTTTCTCAGTGCAGTGAGAATATAATGAAAGCTTCAATAAAAAAGCCAACTAAATCCCTAATGGGTTAGTTGGCTTTTATATGAGAGGATTTTATCCTTTGTTTCGGGAAAATTTATTCTTCCGCTTTCAATGATTCGTCGATAACCTTGATTTTCTGTAATACCAGTTCAAGGTCAGCTTTCAGTTTATCCACTTTTCGATTCAGTTCAGTCAGCAGGCTGCTACCTTTCTTGGAAGAAGAAGTAAGGAATCCCAGGTTATTTTCATAAGTCTGAAGTTCATTCTTCATATTCTCATAAATACGTACCAGTTTCTCCCGTTCTCTATATAAAGACTGAGAACCTCCTCCTTGGATATTGCTGATGTTTGAACGGAAATTGCTTAATTTCTTGTTGGATGCACTGATGTTGAAACGGTCAAACAGTTGATCGATCAAGCCATGATATTGCTTATACAATTTATCTTTCTCCTTGAACGGAACATGACCGATGGAATTCCATTCCTTCATCAGTTCGCGTACCAAAGTGCTGGCTTCGTCAGTATCCATGTTTTCATCGATTGAAGCTAATTTTTCAATCAACGCTTTCTTCTTCTCCATGTTCTCTACTTCTACAGAACGTTGTGAAGAAGTAGCCTTGTTTTTCTGGTCGAAGAAATAGTCACAAGCAGTGATGAAACGTTTCCATACGGCATCCGAGTATTTCTTGGCTACCGGACCGATTGTTTTCCACTCTTTCTGCAATTTGGTCAGTGCATCAGCGGTTGCTTTCCAGTCAGTGCTGTCCTTCAGTGCTTCTGCTTTTTCGCAAAGTGCTTTCTTCTTTTCCAGATTCTCGTTCATTCCCTCTTTCAGAGCCTTGAAGAATTCTCCTTTCTTTTTGAAGAAGTCATCGCAGGCATGACGGAAGCGTTCGAATATCTTCACGTTCATCTTTTGGGGAGCGAATCCGATTGTCTTCCATTTGTTTTGTAGAGCAATCACTTCCTGTGTCTTGTTTTCCCAAGCCGAGAATGTTTTCAGTTCATCATACTCGATTGCTTCTACAATTTCGCAAATGACAGTTTTTTGATCCAGATTGTGCTGTTCCGATTCTTTCAGCGCTTCGAAATGTTGCTGGTGACGGCGGTTTACAGCCGTAGAAGCAGCCTTGAAGCGGTTCCAGATTTCGTCACGCAATTCTTTAGCCACCGGACCCGTATCACGGAATTCCTGATGCAGCTTCTGAAGCTGGTGGAAAGCGGAAACTACATCTTCCTCGTCAGCCAGCTTTTCGGCTGCCTCGCAAAGATGAGTCTTGATCTCCAGATTCTTCTTGAAGTCGTATTCACGAAATTCGTTGTTCAGTTTCAGCAAATCGTAGAATTTCTCTACGTACAGTTGGTAATTCTTCCAAAGTTCATTCACCTTGCCTTGCGGGACCAGTTTGGTTTCGTTCCATTGCTGTTGCAGCTTTTTGAACTCCGTATAAGATTTATTGGCATCATCACCCGATTCTACCAGTTCTTTAAGTTCTTCGATAATGGAAAGCTTGACTTGCAGATTTTCTTCTTTCTGACGTTCCTGTTCGGCTACAAGTTGACTTCTTTTCTCTTTGATTGATCCCATGAGGCGTTTGAATTCCTCTTCTGTCGGATCATCCTTCGGAATGAAGTCTTCGGCAGCGCCTCCGTTGTCGATAAATTGCTTTTTAGCAGCCTCCAACTCGGCGTTGTGTAACTTGTAGAATGATTGTTTTAGATTGTCAATTTCCTGCTTGTTTGCGTTTTCCGAGTCTTGCGCAAGCTCTTTCAATCGGTTCAGTACGTCTTCCTTTGTGGCAGGTTTAGGTGCTGCTTCAGTCTGAACTTCGGCAGTAACTTCTTCAGTAACTTTTTCGGTACCTTCTTCAGTCGGAGTCTCTGTAATGGCTTCAGAAACCTCAACTGTTTTCTTTTCTTCTTCTAACTCCCCTTGGTTCAAGGGAAGATTAGTGTCATGAGCGTCCATCATTGTATATTAGTTTTGGGTCACAAAATAATGAAATAAAACGATTACTTCATACTCTTTTGCTTATTTTTTTTTGATTATCGTGTTTTTATGATAATAAAACAGTAATTCCCATGTACAGCATCATGCCGATTATGTCATTTGTGATGGCTATAAACGGACCTGTTGCGATGGCGGGATCTATTTTTAGTTTCTCCAGTGTCATCGGGACCAGTGTGCCGAAGATGGAGGCGAACATCACTACGGCAAACAGGCTGATGGATACGGAATAAGTAACCGTGGCCGTCGCACCAAACCGGATAAAGTTGTAAGTATATACCAGCAGGGAGATGATGGTAGCATTGATTAAGGCTACTACCGCTTCCTTGGTCACTTGCTTGAAAGTGTTTTTGGCGTCCAGCGAACTGTTGGCAAGCCCTTGTACGATGATAGCGGAAGACTGTGTACCGACGTTTCCTCCTGTACCACCGATCAGCGGGATATATAATGCCATTTCGGGGTGGGCGGCGAAGGTTGCGTCGAAATTTCCCAATATCATGGAGTTTCCGATTCCTCCGATCATGCCGATCAGCAGCCACGGCAGTCGGGCTGTGGTCTGTCTTAGTACGTTATCGTCGGTTTCTACGTCCTGCGAAAGACCGGATGCCAACTGGTAATCACGTTCCGACTGTTCACGAACTTCGTCCATGACGTCGTCGACGGTAATCTGTCCTATCAGTCGGCCGATGCTATCCACCACGGGGATGGCAACAAGGTCATACTTTTCGATGGTTTGCGCCACTTCGTCGATGGAAGTGTCTACGTGTACCGAGATCGGGTCTTTCTGCATCACGTGTTTCACTTTGGAGACAGAAGGGGAGGTGATCATCTTCTTGAGCGGGAAGATTCCTCTCAGGCGTTCATCGTCGTCAATGACATATACATAATATATTTCGTCCAGTTCTTCGGCTTGCTGGCGCATTTCCTTCAGACACTCGGGCATACTCCAGTTCTCGTTCACGACTACCATTTCGGTGCCCATCAGACCACCGGCGGTGTTTTCGTCGTATTTCAAGAGGTCTACGATGTCTCCCGCCTGTTCGATGTCTTCGATGTGCGAAAGAATTTCTTCCTGCTTGTCTTCGTCGAGGTCACGCATCAGGTCTACGGCATCATCCGTGTCCATGTAGTCCACAAAGCGCTTGGCGATTGTTTCCGAAGGGATCATTTCGAGGAACTCTTTACGAACGTCCTCATCCATTTCGACGAGTACGTCGGCCGCGGTTTCATTGTTGAGCAGGCGGTAGACAAACCGGGCTTCTTCCGGGTTCAGGTCATCACACAGTTCAGCGATGTCGGCGGGATGAAGGTCGACAAGAAGCTCTTTAACCTTATCGGCATCTTTTTGCTCGATAAGGTGTTTTACGTTGTCAATGTATTCCTCGTTCATCTTTTTGTTTACGATTAAACGTTTTACAAATTACGGTTTTCGCTCACTATCGGTCAGTTACCGGATGGGGTGGCTGTTTTCAGCGCTTCTTCCACCTGGTTGGTCAGACTGATGAATTCTTCTACCGACAGTTGTTCCGGGCGCTTGTTGAATAATGCATCCTCTGTCAGCGGGCAGTCTTTGCCTAAAATCGGTTTGATAGAGTTGCGTAATGTTTTACGCCGTTGGTTGAAGGTGGTCTTCACCACTTGTTTGAACAGTTTTTCGTCGCATCCCAGTTCCTTGGTATCATTGCGGGTCATGCGGATGACGGCGCTTTTCACTTTGGGGGGCGGGTTGAAAACATGTTCGCTGACGGTAAAGAGATATTCTACTTTATACCATGCCTGTATCAGTACGCTCAGGATGCCGTAGGTTTTGCTGCCCGGTCCGGCGGCGATACGTTCGGCTACTTCTTTCTGTATCATTCCGGTACAGCAGGGGATGATGTCCTTGTTTTCCAGCATCTTGAAAAAGATCTGGCTGGAGATGTTGTACGGGTAATTACCGGTCAGTACGAAAGGCTTTCCGTCGAACAACCGGTGAAGGTTCATTTTCAGAAAATCGTCTTCGATAATGTGATCTTCCAGTGACGGATAGGCTTCACGGAGATAGGCAACCGATTCATAGTCCACTTCAACGACTTTTACCAACCGGTCTTTTTTTACCAGAAACTGGGTCAATACTCCCATACCCGGTCCTACCTCCAATACAGGCAGTTCGGGGAAGGTGTCGACTGTATCGGCAATATCCTGCGCTACTTTCAGATCTTTCAGAAAGTGCTGTCCGAGAAACTTTTTAGGCTTTACTAATTTCATTTACCAACTAAATAATTACTTTTGCAGCCGACAAAGGTAATTCTTTTAAATGAAGAATGAAGAATTAAGGATGAAGAAACTACTAAAAAAGACGCTGAAGCTGATATTACCGATCGTTTTAGGCGGCTTTATTCTATACTGGGTTTATCGCGACTTTGATTTCAGCAGAGTCGGCGAGGTATTACGGCATGGCACGAACTGGTGGTGGATGCTCTTTTCGCTCTTGTTCGGGGTGCTTGCTCAGGTTTTTCGCGGGTGGCGGTGGCGGCAGACGCTGGAGCCGCTGGATGCTTTCCCAAAAAGAAGTGACTGCGTGAATGCCATCTTTATTTCTTATGCCGCCAGTCTGGTCGTTCCCCGGATAGGAGAGGTGAGCCGTTGCGGGGTGTTGGCGAAGTACGATAATGTTTCCTTTGCCAAATCGCTGGGGACAGTGGTGACGGAGCGGCTGGTAGATACATTGACCATTCTTCTGATTACCGGCATTACCGTATTGCTGCAAATGCCTGTGTTTGTCACTTTCCTCGAAAATACAGGAACCAAGATACCTTCTTTTACCTATCTCTTGACTTCGGTCTGGTTTTATATCGTCTTGTTTTGTTTTATCGGGGTGGTGGTACTTCTTTATTATTTAAGGAAGACGCTGTTTTTCTATAAACGGGTGAAAGGCTTTGTACTGAATATTTGGGAAGGAATCATGTCTTTGAAAGGAGTACGCAATATTCCTTTGTTCATATTTTATACATTAGCCATCTGGGCTTGTTATTTTTTTCATTTCTATTTTACGTTCTATTGCTTTGCATTCACTGCTCATTTGGGCATCCTTGCGGCACTGGTAATGTTTGTAGGTGGTACGTTTGCTGTTATTGTGCCGACTCCCAACGGGGCGGGACCGTGGCATTTTGCTATCATGGAGATGATGATGCTTTACGGAGTAAATGTGACGGATGCCGGAATATTTGCTCTAATTGTGCACGGTATTCAAACTTTTTTGGTAGTTTTGTTGGGTGTATATGGTTTGGCGGCTTTGTCGTTTACCAATAGACAGCGAAAGTAATCACTTAATAAAAATAGATTTGTTATGAGTACTATTCTTTCTTTAGCTCCACAGAATGTGTGGAAGCATTTTTATTCGTTGACTCAGATTCCCCGTCCGTCCGGACACATGGAGAAAGTGACTGAATTTCTGATTAACTTCGGAAAAGGCCTGGGACTGGAATCTTTCGTAGACGAAGCGGGTAATGTGATTATCCGTAAACCGGCAACTCCGGGCATGGAAAACCGGAAAGGTGTAATTCTTCAGGCACACATGGATATGGTTCCTCAGAAGAATAATGATACGGTTCATGATTTTGAAAAAGATCCTATCGAAACTTATATAGACGGTGACTGGGTAAAAGCCAAAGGTACTACGCTGGGTGCTGATAACGGACTGGGTGTAGCTGCTATCATGGCTGTACTGGAAGCAAAGGATCTGAAACACGGTCCGCTGGAAGCATTGATCACTAAAGATGAAGAAACTGGTATGTACGGTGCGTTCGGCTTGAAACCGGGTACGGTAAACGGAGAAATCCTGCTGAATCTTGACTCTGAGGACGAAGGCGAACTGTATATCGGTTGTGCCGGTGGTATGGATGTAACTGCTACGCTGGAATACAAGGAAGTAGCTCCCGAAGAAGGCGACGTCGCTGTTAAAGTAAGCCTGAAGGGCTTGCGTGGCGGACACTCCGGATTGGAAATCAATGAAGGACGCGCCAATGCCAATAAACTGTTGGTACGTTTCGTACGTGAAGCGGTTGCCAGCTATGAAGCCCGCCTGGTAAGCTGGGACGGTGGTAATATGCGCAATGCGATTCCTCGTGAGGCATGTGCGGTACTTGCCATTCCTGCTGAAAATGAAGAGGAGCTGCTGGGCTTGGTGAAATATTGCGAAGACTTGTTCAATGAAGAGTTCTCTGCAATCGAAACTCCGATTAGCTTTACGGCAGAACGTGTGGAACTGCCTGCCGGTGAAGTGCCCGAAGAAATTCAGGATAATCTGATTGATGCCATCTTTGCTTGTCAGAATGGTGTGACTCGTATGATTCCGACCGTTCCCGATACGGTGGAAACATCTTCTAATCTGGCTATCATTACGATAGGCGGCGGTAAGGCTGAAATTAAGATTCTGGCCCGTAGCTCCAGCGATAGCATGAAAGAGTATCTGACTACCAGTCTTGAGTCTTGCTTCTCTATGGCAGGTATGAAGGTGGAAATGACTGGCGGCTATTCAGGATGGCAGCCGAACGTTGAATCACCTATTTTGCATGCGATGAAGGAATCTTATAAACAGCAGTTTGGAGTAGAACCCGCTGTGAAAGTAATCCATGCAGGTTTGGAATGCGGTATTATCGGTGCTATCATTCCGGGGCTGGATATGATTTCGTTTGGTCCTACATTGCGCTCACCGCACTCACCGGATGAAAGAGCTTTGATTCCTACCGTACAGAAGTTCTATGACTTCCTGGTGGCTACCTTAGCACAGACTCCGACGAAATAAGATTTCTTTTCCTATTATATATAGGTATAATACAGTAAAAAGGCACGGAAGACATCTTCCGTACCTTTTTGTCATATTTACTGCCATTGATATTACAATTCTGTCTCATAACAAATAAATTAATTGATGCAAATCAATTAATATGCTATAAAACATAAAATTCTTTCCTTTTTCGGCTCAATCTATAAACAATGGTCGTATTTTTGTGTTATAAAACATGTAATTAGGAGGATAACAAAATGAAAAAGTTAGAAAGATTGTTTAGAAAGATCGGCAATGCCGATGTACATGTTTGGGGATACTCAACACTTGGCATACTCCCCAAAGAGAAGATTTAAGTTTTTTAGTTTTCAGGTATTAGTAATTTTAAAGGTTTAAAGATTATGGCAAAGAAAATGAGTTCATTAATTAGAAAAATCCTCAGTGAAGTAGGTCGCAACGAAATGCTTTCATGGGAGTACAGAATTGAAAAATGAGATTCAGTACATTAACTAAGCTTGAGTGGGGATGCGTTATTGAAAACGTTATCCCCACTTTTTTATTCTGTCATTTAGGCTGGATAGTGGCTAATCCGCGTTCTTTATCTTTCTGTTTTCCATGTGCCGATAGTTCTTGTCGCACTATCAAAGTTTACCCCCACTTTTATTATTTTCCAGTCTCCCACCTGATAGGGAATGGCATATCCCTTGCTATTAATCTGCGCCAATGCTTCTTCCGGTGTACCGTCCACTTTAAATTCAAAGACATAAAGGGTATCTTGTAATTTTACAATGGCGTCAGCCCTTCCGATAGCTGTATCTACTTCCACATCTATATATTGTCCCATCAGCCTGAAAAATAGATAGAAGATGGTTTGGTAATGTTTCTCTTCCTTATTATTTAGCTTATTAGGGATAGAAGCGAAGAAGGACTTCAGTCTTTCCAAGCATTCATCCAAATTTCCGGCACGTAAGTCTTTAATAAATGATACTATATAAAATGTATTCTCTCGTGCGGGTAAATGCACATAAGCAGGCATGAGAGATTCGAGAAATCCTTTCCTGACCTCCTTGTTGGGGTAAGCTAGTGTATAGAGCTGAAAACTCGGGTCATATCCTTTAATAGTGAGATAGCCGCTTTGATAAAGTACTGGAAGAGGGTCGGTAATTCTATTAGTGGGAGCATCAAATTGTTCTGCTGTAGCAGTAGTGTCGTCCAACTCACGGATATCAAAGTTACTTTCTTGCAGGAGATCTATCAAAAAAGTGGGAGTACCGGTAGAAAACCAAAAATTGGAATACTTCTTTTGTGCGAAAGCATTGAACAGGCTGAATGGATTATAAATATCCTCGCTATTTTCACTAAAATGATATCCGTCATATTGTTGTTTCAGATGAGTACAAGCTTCTTCATATGTTTCGTTATTGGCTTGAGCCATCTGTTCAATATCGATTTGCAGTGTGTGTACCTCTTGTTCGGTAATGCCGCATATAGCGCTATATTCATCCCACATACTAATATTTTGCAAGTTATTCAGTTCGCTAAAGATACTCATTTGACTGAATTTGCTGATACCTGTGATAAAAAGGAAACGGATATATTGGCCTTGCGCTTTCAAAGGGCTGAAGAAATCGCGCATAATATCACGAATTTCCATTTGCAATTCCGTATTGTTATTACTGTCCAGCATGGGAGCGTCATATTCATCTACAAGTATCACAACCGGCTTGCCGGTCTGTGTATATGCGCGTTGTATAATCCCCTTTAAGCGAAGGCTGAAAGTCGTTTCTCCTTCTTCGCGTCCATATAATTTCTCCCATTGCAGTAACTGGTAATTAATGACGGCTGCTAACGCTTCGGCAGTCATATATTTACTCACACTGAAATCAATATGTAGCACCGGATAAACCGCCCATTCTTTTTCCAGAGTTTCCATTGCCAATCCATCGAACAAGTCTTTCTTTCCGGAAAAATAAGCTTCGAGTGTAGACACTAGCAGACTTTTCCCGAATCGTCGGGGACGGCTTAAAAAATAAACCTTATTTGTGTTTGTCAAACGGTAAATTAACTCCGTTTTATCAACATACACATAACCATTATTTCGCAAATCTTCGAAATTCTGTATTCCTATCGGGTATCGTCTGAATCTCTTGTCCATCTAAATTACGTTTTTATATGAAACATAGACAAAGATAGAACTAAATAGGGGAAAATCAAAGATCAAAAAGTATATTGTTGTCTTCTTCCATTGTTATTTTCGTATTTCTTTTCACATAACATATTCTTTGTGTCTTCCCATATTACGATACGTTCTTTTAGCTCCTCACCTGTTTTATTTCTGTTTGTGTATATATCGGTCTTATGGTGAAAAAAGGATCTTCCTTAAAAAAAGAATATTTAAACAGTCAGGAAGACGCTAATTACAACATCATATAAATATAGAATGAAAAAGTTCCGGCATTTGTAACTTTGATATTTACTCCTTGTATGAATTGGATAGTTTTGCGATTAAACTGAAGCAATTTTGATCTTAAACTGATTATTTGGTAACTTTATTGAATTTTGATGATTCATTATGTTATTGTTGTCATGTCTGCTGTTGTTGATAAACTAGAGAAAAATAGCTTCCCGATACCTTTTTTATTACTTTTTCGCCGGTGATAAGCAAGTTCCTCGGTGAGGAAAGAGTCGTTGGTTTAAAACCAACGGTCCTTTGGTTTTAAACCAACGAAGGCTTTGTTAGTTAGAAAAGATGTATATTTTACGTACCTTTATGTGGTTTTGGCCTATATTTCTGCATATTATTGCACTTATTTATGCGATTTATTTGCTGGCTCACTATTTTTTGATCAACTGATTTCTTGATATAATCTTAAAAATCGAACATTACTACGAACTAATTGCATGAGATGGGCCAAGCAACTCAGTCTTCACGTTTTTTTGTTTATAGTTCTTTGATAATAAGTTCTTCTCCCAAAAAAGTTGGTAAAATGTTGGCACATTCGTTGTGTTTCGTCTTATTGCGTCTTCTCTTCTTCAAATTTGGCATCAGATGAGATAAGTCAATTATTGAATTTTAATTGAAAAAGAATAAATCTTTAAACTTTATTTCTTTACTTTGTTATTTATACAAAGAGGATATATCAAACTTAAACTGGAAAGATTATGAAAATAAAGCAGATTTGTATGCTGGTACTGTTATGGTTGGGAGTGATTCCGGCGGTGCAGGCTCAGACGTTCGACAAATTATGGAAACAAGTGGAGCAGGCGGAAAAGAAGAGTCTGCCTCAGACAGTGATAAAGCTGACAGGAGAGATTTATCAGAAAGGAGAGGCGGAAAAGAACTCCCCACAAATGCTGAAAGCGTATATGTGGCGAATGAAGTATCGGGATATGCTGACTCCTGACAGCCTTTATACAAATGTAAAAGAGTTGGAACAATGGGCAAAGCAGGCAGATAAACCGATGGACCGGGCTATATTGCATTCATTGATTGCAGGAATTTATGCGAATTACGCCGCTAATAACCAATGGCAACTCCGGCAGCGGACAGAGATTGTAGGCGAAGCTCCTTCGGCAGATATGCGGGAGTGGACAGCAAATATGTTTGTAGAAAAAGTCAAAACAAGTATTAAAGAAGCGATGGCAGACTCCGTGCTATTACTCAATACTTCTTCACGCACTTATATTCCTTTTGTGGAACTGGGTGAAACCAGTGAATATTATCATCATGATATGTATCATTTGCTGGCTTTCCGCAGCATTGAGGCATTGCAGCAGATAGAAGGACTGGATCGTGCCACTCCGGTAGAAGCTTATTCGGAGGATACTTCCTCTAAAAAGCAATCTCCGGTAAAACAGGATATTGAACGTATATATGAAAATATGCTCACTTCTTATAAAGCCAAAGGGGATAAGGAGGGATGTTTGCTGACGAATTTGAATTATCTGAGTTGGAAGCGTGATAGTTCGAAGAGTTTTCGTGAGCCTTTCAGTGTGAAGAAAGGCGGTACTTATATGATGACGGTTGATCCTTATGAAACAGGTTTGGATGCACTGAAAACCGAGTATAAGTCATCGGATCTTTGTGCTGAAGTTTATTTGGCTCAGGCCAATTATATGATTGGGAAAGAACAGCAAACCGTTGCTTTGCAACTTTGTGATGAGTCGATCCGTTTATATCCCGGTTATCGTAGAATAAATGCGTTGAAGAATCTTCGCGAAGACATCCTGTCGCCGTCTCTGAATGTGACCGCGGCTGCAACAGCTTTTCCCGGTGAAGAAATCAAGATAAGAGCCTCGCACAAGAATCTGGACGGATTCACACTTCGTCTTTTCCAGGCAAAGAAATTGATCAAGGAGCAGCATTTTGCAGTCCTGCGTCCGGAAGATTATCGGACACAGGATACGGTGTTTACATTCCAGGCACCGGAAGTTGGAGAATATGTCATGCGTATCATTCCGGATATTCGTGCAAAGAGAGACAGTGAAAGCAAATTCAATGTTACACGTTTCAAGGCATTGACTTGCCGTTTGCCGGGAAATCAATATGAAGTAGTGACACTGGACGGACAGACGGGACATCCTATACCGAATGCGAAAGTAACTCTTTATACAAATGACGAAAAGTTATTGCAGGAATTTACGACGGGGACGGATGGAAAAGTTGTATTCCCCTGGAAATCCGATTATAGATATTTGAAGGCTGCCAAAGGCGCCGATACCGCTATGCCGCTTCAAGGTGTCTATGGCGGAAGTTATGGATATTACGGAGATGAAAATAAGGCTTTGGAACAAATGACCTTGTTGACAGACCGTTCCTTGTATCGTCCCGGACAGACTGTATATGTGAAAGGAATCGCTTATACGCAGAAAGCGGATACGGCAAATGTGCTTCCCAATAAGGAATATACCGTGATATTGACAGATGCGAATAATCAGGAAGTCGGACAGAAAAAGGTCCGCACGAATGAGTTCGGGTCATTTGCCACTGATTTTGCGCTGCCTTCTGCCTGTCTGAACGGAATGTTCTCGTTGATAGTCGGAAATAGCAGGACAAGTATTCGTGTGGAAGATTATAAGCGTCCGACATTCGATATAACTTTTGAGAAACAGGCGGGAAGTTATCAACTGGGAGATCAGATAGAAGTAAAAGGTAAGATACAGTCTTATAGCGGCGTTTTATTGCAGGATCTTCCTGTGAAGTATACCGTGAAACGTTCAGCCTTTAGCCTGTGGCGGTTTGCGGAAAGCACGCAGATTGCTTCCGGTGAGGTGACTGCCAATGAGAACGGAGAATTTACAATACCGGTTCGTCTCGAAGAAAATGATGTTTATAAGAATGATGCCAGAGTATACTACCGCTATTCGGTAGAAGCCACTGCAACCAATGTGGCGGGTGAAACGCAGTCGTCTACAGATGTGATCTCTGCGGGCAATCGTTCGTTGGTTTTACAGACGGAATTGAGTGATAAGATTTGCAAGGATAAGCCGTTCCATACGGTATTCAAGGTACAGAATCTGAATGGGCAGCCTGTTGAAGTGAAGGGCACATTCTTCTTGTATCAGGCCAAAGATGCCGACTTCAAGAAGCTGGACGAGAAACCTGTTGCGACAGGCACATTCACTTCCAACGAAGAGATGACGATTCATTGGGGAAACCTGCCTTCCGGACCTTATGTGCTGAAAGCAGTCGTCAAAGACGGACAGGGCAAGGAAGTAACGGCTGATGCGAATACGATTCTTTTCGCTTGGGAAGATAAACGTCCGCCTGTTGAAACGCCCGTATGGTTCTATGAGGCGAATACAGAGTTTGATGCAACGCATCCGGCAAAGTTCTGCTTCGGAACTTCGGAGAAAGATGCTTATGTGATGATGAATGTATTCTCCGGCAACGAGTTGCTGGAAAGCAAAGTTATGAATTTGTCCGATACGATAGTACATTTTTACTATCCGTATAAGGAAAGTTATGGGGACGGAGTCTTCATCAACTTCTGTCTGGTAAGAGACGGACAGGTATATCAGGAACAGGTCCGGTTAAAGAAACGTCTGCCGGACAAGACATTGACCATGAAATGGGAAGTATTCCGCGATAAACTGCGTCCCGGACAAAAGGAAGAATGGAAACTGACGATTCATACTCCGCAAGGGCAGGCTGCTGAAGCGGAAATGTTGGCTACGATGTATGATGCCTCGTTGGATAAGATATGGAATAGAAAACAGAATTTTAGTATTTACTATAATCAGATCATCCCTTATTCCAATTGGATGAGTGGATATTTCGGTAATAACTCCTTCAACTACTGGTGGAATCATAAATACCTTAAAGTGCCGGCAATGGAATTTGACCATTTTGTGACACAGGGAATGGGTTCAATAGAAGAAGCATTAAACGGAAGGGTTCCGGGAGTAATGGTCAGAGGATATGGCGTGCAGAAACAGGCGGCAATGACGGGGAATATTATGATACGGGGTGTATCAAGCAGAAGTAAAGCAGAAGTAAAATATGTTGGAAGTGTTGCTGAGGATATGGAGCTGTCTGCTGATCGTGCAGAGGCAGGCAAGCCGGACGGCGCATCCGAGGAAGAAACCCTTCCCGAAGCTCCCGCCGACCTGCGTACGAACCTTGCGGAAACAGCCTTCTTCTACCCGCAACTTCGTACCAATGAACAAGGCGAAGTTTCCTTCTCCTTCACTATGCCCGAAAGCCTGACCCGCTGGAACTTCCGCGGTTACTCTCATACCAAAGGTATGCTGATGGGCACACTGGACGGTGAAGCCACTACAAGCAAAGAATTTATGCTGACTCCTAATCTACCTCGTTTCGTACGTGTCGGAGATAAGACATCTGTTGCCGCCTCCATTTCCAACATGACCGGAAAGCCGCAGGCCGGTACGGTGAGCATGATTCTCTTTGATCCGATGACGGAAAAGGTAATCAGCACACAAAAACAGAAGTTTACCGTAGAGGCCGGAAAGACAATCGGCGTCAGCTTCATGTTTACCGTGAGTGATAAATACGAGATACTGGGATGCCGGATGATAGCCGACAGCGGTACCTTCAGTGATGGTGAACAGCAGCTACTTCCCGTGCTTAGTAATAAAGAGCATCTGGTAGAAACGCTTCCGATGCCTGTCCGTGGAGAAGAAACACGTACTTTCTCTCTCGACAGCCTGTTCAATCATCATAGTAAGACGGCAACCGACCGTAAACTAACCGTTGAATTTACCGGAAATCCTGCCTGGTATGCTATTCAGGCATTGCCTTCATTGAGCCTTCCGGAAAATAATAATGCCATTTCGTGGGCTACCGCTTACTACGCAAATACACTGGCTTCCTACATCATGAACAGCCAGCCACGTATTAAAGCCGTATTCGATAGCTGGAAGCTACAGGGGGGAACCAAAGAAACCTTCCTGAGCAACCTGCAAAAGAACCAGGAAGTGAAGAATATCCTGTTATCCGAATCTCCGTGGGTACTCGAAGCGCAAACGGAAGAACAGCAGAAAGAACGTATCGCCACTCTGTTCGATCTGAACAATATCCGTAGCAACAACATTGCCGCATTGACAAGATTACAGGAGTTGCAGAATTCAAGCGGAGCATGGTCGTGGTATAAAGGTATGACCGGTAGCCGTTACGTCACTACCTACATTGCCGAATTGAATGCCCGTCTGGCTATGATGACGGGTGAACAACCAAGCGGCACGGCGCTTGCCTTGCAGAAGAATGCCTTTACCTATCTCCATCAGGAAGCTCTGAAGGAATATAGAGAAATTCTCAAAGCACAGAAAGACGGTGTGAAGTTTACAGGTGTTTCCGGAAGTATCCTGCAATATCTATATCTGATCGCTCTGTCCGGCGAACAAGTTCCGGCTTCCAATAAAGCCGCCTATACTTATTATCTGTCCAAGATAGGCGAAATGCTTCCGACCGCTTCGATGGATACGAAAGCGATTGCCGCTATCATTCTGGATAAGGCCGGACGGAAGAAAGAAGCTCAGGAATTCATCGCTTCACTGAAAGAACATCTGACGAAGACGGATGAACAGGGAATGTTCTTTGCCTTCAATGAAAATCCCTATTCCTGGGGCGGAATGAAAATGCAGGCTCATGTAGACGTAATGGAAGCACTGGAACTGACAGGCGGAAATAACGATACCGTAGAAGAAATGAAACTCTGGCTGCTCAAACAGAAACAGACCCAACAGTGGAATTCTCCGGTAGCTACTGCCGATGCTGTCTATGCCTTACTGATGAAAGGCGTAAACCTGCTCGACAATCAGGGAGACGTGCGTATTGTCATTGCCAATGAAGTGCTGGAAACTGTCTCTCCAAGCAAGACTACCGTACCGGGACTGGGCTATATCAAACGCTCGTTTACACAGAAGAATGTAGTGGACGCCCGTAAGATAGAAGTCGAAAAGAGAAATCCGGGCATTGCGTGGGGGGCCGTTTATGCGGAATATGAATCACCCATCAAGGATGTGAGACAACAGGGAGGAGAACTGAATGTGCAAAAGCAACTGTATGTGGAACGTATGGTGAACAATGCTCCTCAACTACAGCCTATTACAGAAAAGACTGTTCTTCAGGTAGGCGATAAAGTAGTTTCCCGTTTGAGCATTCGTGCAGACCGTCCGATGGACTTCGTACAGTTGAAAGATCAGCGGGGCGCCTGCTTCGAACCGATCGGCAGCGTATCCGGTTACAACTGGAGTAATGGAATCGGCTATTACGTAGACATCAAGGATGCTTCCACCAATTTCTTCTTTGATCATTTAGGAAAAGGAGTGTATGTGTTGGAGCATAGCTATCGTGTCAGCAGAGTAGGAACCTATGAGACAGGTTTGGCAACCATGCAATGCGCCTATGCGCCGGAATACGCTTCGCACTCGGCTTCGATGACAATTATTATTAAATAACGCACAGAGAAGATTGCTTCTCCATCGGTGAGCAGGGCACTCGCCACCGATAAGGAAGGTGTTCCCCACCGATGAAGGCTACCTTCATCGGTGGGGAACTTTTTGTTGATGAATACTGCGTTGCAGGAGTTGTCACAGGGTAAAGTATTTTCTCAAACGGTGTTAATCTATGTAATCTGTGATGAAAAACTCATCTAAAACTCCTACATTTGTGGACCAAAATAAAATATATCACATGAAACGTACTTTACTATTGATATTTACTCTGCTTACTGTCACTTTGGCAACTGTTGCCCAACCCCGTATTTCCTCTAACAAGGAGACGCACAACTTTGGACAAATAGAATGGAAAAAGCCGGTAACAGTAGAATATACCATCACCAATACCGGAAACGAGCCGTTGGTGCTGACCAATGTCACAACTTCCTGTGCCTGTGCAGTAGCCGACTGGACAAAGGAACCCATTGCTCCGGGTGCCAAAGGAACCGTGAAAGCCTCTTTTGACGCGAAAGCGCTGGGACGTTTTGACAAGTCGATAGGCATATACAGCAATGCCACTCCGAATCTGGTTTATCTGAAATTCACCGGTGAGGTAGTGCAGGAAATCAAAGATTATTCAAAACTTCTTCCGTATGCCATCGGCAATATCCGCATTGACCGTGACGAGTTCTCCTTTCCCGATGTCTATCGCGGACAGCAACCGTCCATGACGTTCAGCATTGCCAACCTTTCCGACCGTCCGTACGAACCGGTGTTGATGCACCTGCCTCCTTATCTGAAGATGGAAGCGGAACCTAAAGTACTGCTGAAAGGTAAAAAAGGAACGATCAAGCTGACACTGGATGCCAGCCAGCTGCAGGACTTCGGGTTGACACAGACCTCTGTCTACCTGTCCCGTTTCTCCGGTGATAAAGTGAGTGAAGACAATGAGATTCCCGTTTCGGCCATTCTTCTTCCCGATTTCTCGCGTATGACGGAGAAAGATTCTTTGAATGCTCCTTCCATCCACATCTCGGAGACGAATATTGACCTGAGTATTCCGTTGATCAAGAAGAATAAAGTCAGCCATGATATATTGATCGCTAATGCGGGAAAGACCCCGTTAGTCATCAGCAAGTTACAGGTATTCAACTCTTCTGTAGGAGTAAGACTGAAAAAGACGGTCATTCCGCCGGACGGAATGACCAAGTTGAAAGTGACGATCCACAAGCGGGATGTAGGTAATAAGAAACATCATTTACGTATCTTGATGATTACAAACGACCCGTTGCGTCCGAAAGTTGAAATAAATATCAAACGCTAACTCTTATTATCATGGAACATCCTGAAAATAACGAAGAATATAAAGGACTCGTTGTCAATAAAGGCATCGAACAGCCCTCATCCGTGAATCCTTATTTGAAACGTAAGCCCAAAAAGCGTCAGCTTTCGGTAGCGGAATTTGTAGAAGGTATTGTGAAAGGCGATGTCACTATTCTCAGTCAGGCTGTGACACTGGTAGAGAGCGTGAAGCCCGAACATCAGGCTGTCGCCCAGGAAGTGATCGAGAAATGTCTGCCTTATTCCGGCAATTCCATCCGTGTAGGTATCAGTGGAGTGCCCGGTGCGGGAAAGAGTACCTCGATTGACGTATTCGGCCTGCATGTGCTCGAAAAAGGCGGTAAGTTGGCGGTGCTGGCTATCGACCCGAGCAGTGAGCGCAGTAAAGGCAGTATCCTGGGAGACAAGACACGTATGGAACAACTTTCCGTACATCCCAAATCGTTTATCCGCCCCAGCCCTTCAGCAGGTTCGTTGGGAGGAGTTGCCCGGAAGACCCGTGAAACGATTGTGCTCTGTGAGGCTGCCGGATTTGATAAAATCTTTGTAGAAACCGTTGGAGTGGGACAGAGCGAAACGGCTGTTCATTCTATGGTAGATTTCTTCCTGCTGATTCAGTTGGCAGGTACGGGAGATGAATTGCAAGGCATCAAACGAGGAATCATGGAGATGGCGGACGGTATTGTCATCAACAAAGCCGACGGAGATAATCTGGAACCTGCCAAGTTGGCTGCCAGCCAGTTCCGTAATGCGCTGCATCTGTTTCCGGCTCCCGAATCGGGATGGATTCCGAAGGTGCTGACTTACTCCGGTTTTTATAATATCGGCGTGAAGGAAATCTGGGACATGGTGTATGAATATATCGATTTCGTGAAGAAGAACGGTTATTTTGACTATCGCCGTAATGAACAGAGTAAGTACTGGATGTACGAAACGATCAATGAACAGCTCCGTGATAGCTTCTATCACAATCCTCGGATTGAAGCGATGCTTCAGGAGAAGGAACAACAAGTGCTGCAGGGAAATCTTACTTCGTTTATCGCTGCTAAGAGCCTGCTGGATACCTATTTTGACGAATTAAAACGATGATAAAGCAGAAACAGTGATGGATTAGAAAAACGACCGAACATTTACCCCCGATAACTATACCCTAATTAATAACCAATTGTTAACTTTAACACCTGATGAACAAAACCTTATTAACCGGGCTTTTGTGTTGTAGTTTGTCAATACAGAGCTTTGCAGACCAACCGTTAGAAGGATTCACCTATGGTTCGGTGAATGCTCCTACAGGAAAAGAGTGGGAATCTCCCGAAAACCTGGCGCTCAACAAAGAGCAGCCGCATGCTTATTTCTTTCCGTTCCAGCATTTGGATAATGCCCGCAAGGTATTGCCGGAAAACAGTAAGTATTGGCAGTCACTTGACGGTGACTGGAAGTTTCACTGGGCACCCGACCCCGACTCCCGCCCCAAAGATTTCTATCAGACTGAGTATGATGTCAGCTCATGGGATGCGATTCCCGTGCCTTCAAGCTGGAATATTTATGGCATTCAAAAGGACGGAAGCCAGAAGTACGGAACGCCTATCTACGTCAACCAACCGGTAATCTTCCAGCACAGCGTGAAGGTGGATGACTGGCGCGGAGGCGTGATGCGTACTCCTCCTGCCAACTGGACTACTTACAAGGATCGGAACGAAGTAGGTTCCTTCCGCCGTGATTTCGAAATCCCGCAGGACTGGGACGGACGCGAAGTCTTTATCAGCTTCGATGGTGTCGATTCATTCTTCTATCTGTGGATCAACGGTCAGTACGTAGGTTTCTCCAAGAATTCGCGTAATACCGCTAATTTCAATATCACTCCCTATTTACAGAAAGGCAAGAACACCGTAGCCGCCGAAGTGTATCGTAGTTCGGACGGTTCCTTCCTCGAAGCGCAGGATATGTTCCGTCTGCCGGGCATCTTCCGTACGGTTGCCTTGTACTCGGTTCCCAAAGTTCATTTCCGTGACTTGGTTGCCACACCCGATTTGGATGCGACTTATACGGACGGTTCTCTGACTGTCAATGCCGAAATCCGTAATCTGGATAAGAAAGCCATCAAAGACTACAAGGTATATTACTCTTTATATGCCAACAAACTGTATTCTGATGAGAATACCTTGGTAGATGGATTCTTATCTCCTGTGATCGACAAAATCGCTCCGAATGAAACCGGTAGTGTTCAGACTGTTCTTAAGGTAAAGGCTCCTAATAAGTGGTCGGCTGAATTTCCGTATCGCTACACGTTGGTAGCCGAATTGAAGGATAAGAAGAACAGAACCGTTGAAATGGTTTCCACCATTGTCGGTTTCCGCAAAGTGGAGATTAAGGATACTCCTGCCTCCGAAGATGAATTCGGACTTGCCGGACGTTATTATTATGTGAACGGAAAGACGGTCAAACTGAAAGGAGTGAACCGCCACGAATCCAATCCGGGAGTAGGGCACGCCATTACCCGTGAGATGATGGAAAAAGAGATTATGCTGATGAAGCGTGCCAACATCAATCATGTACGTAATTCACATTATCCGGATGATCCGTATTGGTATTTCCTGTGCAACAAATACGGTATTTATCTCGAAGATGAGGCGAATATAGAATCGCACGAATATTATTATGGTGCTGCCTCCCTCTCTCATCCGGTGGAATGGAAAAATGCGCACGTGGCACGTGTGATGGAAATGGTGCGTGCCAATGTTAACAATCCTTCTATTGTTATCTGGTCGTTGGGCAATGAAGCCGGACCGGGCAAGAACTTTGTGGCGGCTTATGATGCTTTGAAGAAGTTTGATACTTCCCGTCCTGTGCAATATGAGCGTAATAATGACATTGTAGATATGGGTTCCAACCAATATCCGTCTATCGGCTGGGTACGTGGGGCCGTGCAGGGGAAATATGATATCAAGTATCCGTTCCATATATCCGAATATGCCCATTCAATGGGGAATGCCTGCGGTAATCTGATAGATTACTGGGAAGCTATGGAGTCGACCAATTTCTTCTGTGGAGGTGCCATTTGGGATTGGGTAGACCAGTCTATGTACAATTATGACCCGAAGACGGGTGTCCGTTATCTGGCTTACGGCGGAGACTTTGGCGATACTCCCAATGATGGTCAGTTTGTAATGAACGGCATCGTGTTTGGTGACCTTGAACCGAAGCCTCAGTACTATGAAGTGAAAAAGGTATATCAGCACATCGGCGTAAAGGCAATAGATACAGAAAAGGGGGTATTTGAGATCTTCAATAAGTACTACTTTAAGAACTTGGCGGAAGATTACCAGTTGGTATATTCGCTTTATGAAGACGGTAAACCGATAATGACCGGTAAACCGATGGATATCAATATAGCTCCACGCCAACGTGCACAGATCACTCTGCCGTATGATCATGCCCCTCTTAAGAAAGATGCTGAGTACTTTATGAAACTACAGTTTATACTGAAAGATCAAAGACCTTGGGCTGCCAAAGGCTTTCCGATGGCAGAGGAACAGATTTTGATAAAGGAGGCTACGGATCGCCCGTCCATCAGTGAAGTAACTGCCGGTGCAGCAAAACTGGATGGATTCATACTGGACAAGGATACGAAGCGCATCCTTATAAAGGGAGCTGACTTTGAAGCCATATTTGACCCGCAAACCGGAAGTATCTACAGTCTGAAGTATGGCAACGAGACTGTTATCGCCGATGGCAACGGTCCGAAGCTCGATGCTCTCCGTGCTTTTACAAACAATGATAACTGGTTCTATGCCCCCTGGTTCGAACATGGTTTGCACAATCTGATTCATAAAGCAACTGAATATAAAGTACTGAATAAAGGCAATGGCACTTTGGTATTGAGTTTTACGGTAGAATCTCAGGCACCGAATGCCGCACGCATTAAGGGTGGTACAAGCTCCGGTAAGAATAGCATCGAAGAACTGACCGACAGAAAATTCGGTAGCAATGACTTTAAATTTGTCACTAACCAGATATGGACAGTGTATCCGGACGGTTCTATCGAATTGCAGTCCAGCATTACTTCCAATCGTTCAAGTTTGGTTTTGCCACGTTTGGGTTATGTGATGAAAGTTCCACAACAATACAGTAACTTCACTTACTATGGACGCGGACCGATAGATAACTATGCCGACCGTAAGAGCGGACAGTTTATCGAACAGTATACGAATAGCGTAGCAGGTGAGTTCGTAAACTTCCCGAAACCTCAGGATATGGGCAATCACGAAGATGTTCGCTGGTGTGCATTGACCAATCAGGCAGGGAATGGAGCTGTCTTCGTAGCTACCGACCGTCTTTCGGCTTCGGCACTTCAGTACTCGGCTCTCGACTTGATTTTGGCTTCCCATCCTTATCAGTTGCCGAAGGCAGGCGATACCTATCTGCATTTGGATTGTGCAGTGACCGGTCTGGGTGGTAACAGTTGTGGTCAGGGAGGTCCTCTCGTACACGACCGTGTGTTTGCCAATCAGCACAGCATGGGCTTCATCATTCGTCCTGCCGGTAAGGAACTGAGTGTCGTTGCCAATGTTGCTCCTGCGGGAGATCTTCCTCTGTCTATCACACGTACCCCTGCCGGAATGGTCGAATTGACTTCGGCAAAGAAAGATGCTGTCATTTGTTATAGCATTGACGGAAGTAAAAAAGTGCAGGAATACACAGAGCCTGTCCCTATGCGTAACGGAGGTACGATCAAGGCATGGTATAAGGATAGTAAGGATATCAGCAGCACGATGAAGTTTGAGAAAATAGAAAGCATTCAGACGCAAGTCGTATACGCCAGTAGTCAGGAATCGGGTGAAGGCGATGCTTCTCATCTGACTGATGGTGATCCGAATACCATCTGGCATACCATGTATTCGGTGACAGTTGCCAAATACCCGCATTGGGTAGATTTGGATGCCGGTGAAGTCAAGGAAATCAAAGGCTTTACTTACCTGCCACGACAGAATGGAGGAAACGGTAATATCAAGGATTACTCTATTCAGGTCAGCATGGATGGAAAAGAATGGGGAGAGCCTGTTAATAAAGGAACGTTCGCAAGGGACTCCAAAGAAAAGAGAGTCTTGTTTGACAAACCGGTGAAGGCACGTTATATCCGTTTCACGGCTTTAAGCGAACAGAACGGACAGGATTTTGCGTCCGGTGCGGAGATAACGATTCTGGCTAACTAAAGATAGCTGAATATATAGAAGAAAAGTATCAATGGGAATGTGTCCCCCCTTCTAAATTTATGAGGGTTTCGACACATCCCCATTGATGCTTTTCTCTATTTTATCGGTATGAGGAAACTTCTACAACTCCTTTCCCGCCTTCTCAAAATCCGCCTTAGACTTACTCTGCGTCACAATATACACACCCAGAAACACAAGTGTAATGGCGATTCCTTTTTCCCAGCCGAAACTCCCGATTCCCATGAGGATTGCTGCAATCGTAGCCACAATCGGCTGCATATAGTTATACATACTTACCACTGTAGGGCGGAGTAACTTCTGAGCTGTCATGATGCAGAGATAAGCAAGGAAACTTCCTCCCAGTACGACATACAATACCTGCAAAATGGCAACCGTTGGAATGCTGGTCCATTGAATGACCGAAATATCTTGATAAGAGAAAGGAATATAACACATCGAAGCATAGATAAACATCCATTTATTGATGGTTACTGCCGAATATCGCTGAGACAGCCCCTTGAACACCGTCAGATAGATGGAGAAACTGATTTGCGCAACCAGACAAAGCAAGTCACCGATCAGACTTCCGTTACCACTACTCGCTGCCTGACTGCTCATAATAAGGATAAGCGCTCCCATAGCTCCCACGAAAATACCCAGTACTTTCTTATTCGTAATCGGCTCTTTCAGATAGATGGCTGCCACAATCATGGTAACTATCGGCAGAGTAGTCGTTACGATAGAAGCATCAATAGGCGAAGTCATCGAAAGCCCGAAGATAAATATCCCCTGATTGAAAACCAGAGCAAAGAGGGAAGCAAAGAAAATCTTCAGCATATCGCGGTGATCCACGTGTTCGTGCTTACAGAATGCAGACAGTAGCCAGAAACAGGCGGCTGCACCTACCATGCGGAACGTAGTTACCGATAAGGCTGAAAACTCCATAAGTGCGGATTTGCCGATGGGCGCCATCAGTCCCCATAAAATATTGGCAGTCAGGGCGAATATGTGCCCTTGTACATTCTTATTCATACTCTTTTTTCTTTTGAGGCTGCAAAAGAACAACTATTTTTTGAAACTAAAAAGTCTTTTCTCTTTTTATATACTTGTAGTCTGTTGGAAGTATATGTCGGATGTGTTGTATCTATATGTCGGACGTGTTGCATCTATATGTCGGATGTGTCGTATCTATATATCCAACACCACCGATATATAGACGCTAAAGGAACAGGATGAAGAAGGGCGTTTAGCCTTCTAATACGATTCGTCCTATCAATCATGCTGTTCATGCAGTGTAAGGAAACCGGAGGATTTACTATTTCTCCTTTTTACAGGAAGTCAAGAGCTTGCCAGCAAGAAGTTAACTTCCTGTCGACAAACTCTTAATTTCTTGTCGACAAGAAATGGATACATTGTAATGCTTTGATTATTAGCATTATTACTAAAGATTGTTATCTGCTTATTTGTAATTATAACTCTCATTTTAGATTATTCTTTAAATAGTATTTGGGCTATGGAGTAGGCATATTATGGCAACATTGCGTGTAATGCTTCTTAAGTTCCTTTATATTACTATTTAAATATGAAAGACAGATAATACAAGAAACTGAAAAAGAAGAGAAATAGAACAGAATATCAAATAGACCAGATACATGAAGTCACAAAAAAGGTGTAACTCAATTATCCAATATTCCTAAAGCTTCATGGCAAACGGTTACACCTTAATTCAACGAGACTTATTTTCCTTTTTTACGATGAGCTAATGAGTGGTTTTTCTCCAAATCACTTATTATTGTCATGTCCATAACATTAGTGTATATTTGCGTAGTTTTCACACTCTTATGCCCTAGAAGTTTTTGCACGGTTGTAATATTAACACCATTGTAAATCAATAACGTTGCATTAGTATGTCGTGCTGTATGGAATGACACTTTTTTAGATAACCCGGCTAATCGGGTAATGATAATCAACTCTTTATTCACGTTCGAATTATCTCTCAAATGAAAAAAATCTTGTAGATTTGCCTGATACTTATTCAAAATCTGAATTCCTTTTCCGTTGAATAATAAATATAATGGAAGTCGGACTTCTGTACCGGTTTTGATAGACTTATAGATTAACCAGGTCTCCTGATGCATTTCCACAATGTTTTCCGGCTTCATATTTACAAAGTCGGAATATCTCATACCTGCGTAACAACAGAACAGAAATGCATCCAATGTCTTCTGGTATTTTATATATCTTCCAGTCAATTGCAACGTTTCCATTTTTTCTAACTCCTCCGGCGCCAAATGCGTATGTCCATTTTCTACGGTTTTGATCTTATATTTCCTGAAGGCATATTTTTGTATATCCATATACTCCTTATTAATAGCTACATTGATATGCCGTTTTAAATGCTTCATATGTTTAGCTATGGTGTTAGTATGATACCCTTTCGATTGCAGAAAATATTCAAATGAAGATACAAACTCAAAAGTTAAATCAGAGAATGTTACATTCTTTTTAAAATCTTGCAATAGTGCAAGCGTAGAGAGATGATTACGCTTGGTACTTTCCTTTAAGCCGGAAGTCATCACTTCCTGCTTAAAAAAAGGTATAAATGAAGATTTATCTTCCTGTTCTTGCTGTTCAGAAAGCATCTCTTTCAATATCTCCAAAGTGATAGGTTTACCCTGTTGCCAGAGCTCAAGTTCGCGCTTTTCTATCATGGCCATAAACTCATAAATCAATCGATTTAAGGCATCTGCATTAGGATGGTTTTTTACTAGTAGTTTTTTCGCATCCCATTGATCCGGTCTCAGATAGACTTTAGTAGAGAAGTACTTCTTCTTCCTATTCAAGTAAGCCTCTACCTGTACTAAAGCTACGCCTCGTTTATTAAGGCTCTTTTTCCGGTTGTACACTAAACTGTAAATAATCTTGTTCATCATTAGTTGT
>ERZ836760.669-NODE-669-length-48109-cov-6.876805_pt1 | contig 48109 bp, 53 predicted proteins | sample MGYA00519941_ERZ836760 | MGnify/ENA primary metagenome ERZ836760 (study PRJEB31850, sample SAMEA3708807) | human gut metagenome | biome: human gut; feature: human-associated habitat; material: faeces | place: China | collected 2014 ... | reverse complement strand
AGGTGGGATGAGTATGAAAAAAATAGTAAGAATATTCATAATAATTATTATAACAATAATATTTAGTGCTAGTAATTTTTTAGTATATGCAAGTGGAAATTTGCAAAACAAAATGCAAGAAAATGAAGTAACACAAAATAAGACACTACATGAAAATACAGTTCAAACTAATGAAAATGAGAGAAACAAAGTTCAAACAAATAAAATTCAAGAAGATAAAATAAAATCAAATGAAATTTCTAAAAATGAAACTCAAACAAATAAAGTAGGAACAAATCAAATACAACAAAATGAAATAAATGATGTTCAAACTAATAAAAATGAATTAAATAGAAACGAAACAAGTAAAAATCAATTAAATAATAGTGAAACAAATAAAACTGAATCAAATGAAACAGCTACTTATAATGATAAATTAATTAGCACAAATGAAAGCAAAGACAAAATTGGAATATATAAAATATGTGTAGGAGCTGATCCTAATAAATCTTTGGAAATTGCAGGAAGTAGTAAAGAAAATAATGCAAAAGTAGGTTTGTGGGATTATGGAAATGCAACAGCACAGAAATTTAATTTTGAATATATTGATGGATATTATAAAATAACTGCAAGACATACAGGAAAGAGCTTAACAGTTAAAGATAATGAATTAAAAGAAAATGCAGAAATAGTGCAATCAGATTATATTGGATTAGATGGACAAAAATGGATATTAAGAGATAGCAAGAAAAACGGTTGGTTAATTTCGCCATTAAGTGCTCCAAATTTGTCAATTAGTATCCAAGGAAACATAGTTAATGGTGCTAATATAGTTTTATTGAATATACAAAGTACAGATAATCAAATGTTTTATTTATATAACATAAACAAAGAAGAAAAAGTACAAGAAAATGGAATATACAAAATAGCAGTAGGAGTTGATAGTAATAAAACATTAGAAGTAGCAGGAAGCGATAAAGCAAATGGTGCAAAAGTAGATATATGGAATTATGGAAATGTAGCGGCTCAAAAATTTTATTTTGAATATAAAGAAGGATATTATAAAATATCAGCAATGCATACAGGGAAAAGCTTAACAGCAAAAGAAAACAATATCAAAGAAGGAACAGAAATAGTACAATCAGATTATAAAGGACTAGATGGACAAAAATGGATATTAAGAGATAGCAAGAAAAATGGTTGGATAATCTCACCATTAAGTAATCCAAGTTTATCATTAACTGTGCAAGGTTCAATATCTAATGGAGATAAAATGATATTATCAAATACAAATGATAATGATAATCAAATGTATTACTTATTTAATCTAAATATTTCAGAAAGAACACATGATGATGATATATACAAAATAGCGATTGGAGCTGATAGTAATAAAACAATAGAAGTAGCAGGAAGTAGTAAAGAAAATAATGCAAAAGTAGATATATGGGATTATGGTAATGTGCCAGCACAAAAATTCAAGTTTGAATATCAAGAAGGATATTATAAAATAATTGCAACACATACCGGAAAAAGTTTGACAGTTAAAGATAATAACATAAAAGAAGGAATAGAAATAGTACAAAGAGATTATAAAGGACTAGATGGTCAAAAGTGGATTTTAAGAGATACAAAGAAAAATGGCTGGGTCATATCATTGTTAAATAATCCGGATTTATCAATAAGTGTAGATGGGAAAATAGTAAATGGTTCAAAGATTATATTGTCTACAACAAAAGACAATGATAATCAAATGTTATATATAATGCCTCCATTAGACCAAAATATAAAAGAAGGATTATACGGAAAATCTGGTTTAATGTATAAAGGAAATGGTGGTTCATATTTAAATTATTATCAAATAGGAACAGGAAAAAAACATTTATTTTTAAATTTCTCAATACATGGTTTTGAAGATTCTTATGATAAAGATGGAGCAGAACTAACTTATATGGCAAATGAATTTTGGAAATATTTAAAAGATAATATGTCTGAAGAATTAATTCAAGAATGGACAGTATATATATTACCAGTTTCAAATCCAGATGGACAATATAATGGATGGACTAACCAAGGACCTGGAAGAACAACTGTATATAGTTGGGCTCCAGAAAATAAAGGAATAGATATGAATAGATGTTTCCCAGTAGGGTGGACAAAGTTAAATTCTTCAAGAAATTATACAGGAGAACAACCATTACAAGCCTATGAAGCAGAAGCATTAAGAGAATTTATTTTAACCAATGTAGGAAATGAAAATTTTGTTATTGATGTTCACGGATGGTTAAATGAAACAATAGGAAATAATGAATTAGGTAGCTTTTATAGAGATGAATTTGGAATAAGTAATCACATAGGAACATATGGAAAAGGATATTTTATACAATGGGCAAGAAGTATACCAAATACAAAATCAATGTTATTAGAATTACCAGAAGTAAAAAGTCATAATGAATTAATGCAAAAAGGATATGTTAATAAGTTTAACACAGCAACAATGAATCTATTAAAAAGCTATTAAAAGTAGGAGAAGATATGATGAAAATAAAAAAGATAATTTTAGCAATAGTAATAATTGAAATAATTATAAGTGTGGTTGGAATAAATACATATGCAGTTAATATCATAAATACTAATGTTGCAAATGATTCGCAAACTTCTAACAATAGTATGAAAAATGAAACTGCAACAAATAAAACAGATAAAAATAATGAAATAAATACAGAAGAAAATACTAATAAAATAGAAAGTAACAATAATATAGAAAATGTTAATAAAACACAAAATAGTAATACAGTAGAAAAAAATAATATAGTAGAAGAAAACAAAGAATTAGAAAAGGATACTAATATAGTAAATGAAGAAATTCAAGAAACTTCTGATTATAGTTTAAAAGATTATTCTTCAATAAAGAAAACAGAAAAATTACAAAGTAATGGAATATACAAAATAGCAGTTGGAGCAGATAGCAATAAAACAATAGAAGTAGCAGGAAGTGATATATCAAATGGTGCAAAAGTAGATATATGGAATTATGGAAATGCTACAGCTCAAAAGTTCTATTTTGAATATCAAGAAGGATATTATAAAATAACGGCAATGCATACAGGAAAAAGTTTGACAGCAAAAGGAAATAGTATAAAAGAAGGAACAGAAATAGTACAGTCAGATTATACAGGACTAGATGGACAAAAGTGGCTTTTAAGGGATAGTGGAAAAAATGGTTGGGTAATTTCTCCATTAAGTAATCCAAACTTGGCAATAAGTGTGAAAGGTTCAATAGATAATGGCGCTAAAATAGTATTATCTGCTACAAAAGATAATGATAATCAAATGTATTATTTATATAATATGAATAAAGAAGAAAAAACACGAGGCAATGGAATATATAAAATAGCATTAGGAGTTAGTAGTAATAAAACTGTGGAAGTAGCAGGAAGTAGTAAAGAAAATAATGCAAAAGTAGATATATGGGATTATGGAAATGCAACAGCACAAAAATTCTATTTTGAATATAAAGAAGGATATTATAAAATAACAGCAATGCATACAGGGAAAAGTTTAACAGCAAAGGAAAATAGCATAAAAGAAGGAACAGAAATAGTACAAAGAGACTATACAGGAGCAGATGGACAAAAATGGTTAATAAAAGATAGTGGAAAAAATGGTTGGCTAATATCACCACTAAGTAATCCCAACTTATCAATAAGTGTTCAAAGCATAAAAAATGGTTCAAAATTAATATTATCAAAAACTCAAAATACTGATAAACAAATGTATTATTTATATAATATAAATTCATCAGAAAAAACTCAAAGTAATGGTACATATGAAATCTTAGTAGGAGCAAATCCAAACAAAGGAATAGAAGTAGCAGGAAGTGATACTTCAAATGGTGCTAAAATAGGAATATGGGATTATGGAAATGTAGATGCACAAAAATTTAATATTGAATATAAAGAAGGTTTTTATAAGATAACGGCAAAACATACAGGAAAAAGTTTAACAGCAAAAGGAGATAGTATAAAAGAAGGAACAGAAATAATACAATCAGATTATAAAGGAATAGATGGGCAAAAATGGTTAATAAAAGATAGTGGGAAAAATGGATGGTTAATATCGCCATTAAGTAATCCAGAATTAACAATAAGTATTCAAGGTGCAATTCAAAATGGTTCAAAACTAATATTGTCAAAAAATCAAATAAATAATAATCAAATGTTTTATTTTATTAAAACAGTAGATGTAAAAAAGACAATAGAAAATGGAATATATGAAATAGCAGTAGGAGCTGATAGCAGTAAAGCAATAGAGGTAGCAGGAGGAAGTAGAGAAAACAATGCTAAATTAGATATATGGACTTATGGGAATTCAACAGCTCAAAAATTTAAAATAGAATATATTGATGGCTATTATAAAATATTAGCAGGTCACACTAATAAAAGTTTAACTGTTAAAAAGAATAATATTACAAATGGAATAGAAATTGTACAAGATGAATATAGAGGAGAATTAGGACAAAAATGGATGATAAGAGATAGCAAAATAAATGGTTGGACTATTTCACCTATAACAAGACCAGACTTAGCAATAAGTATAGAAAATACTATAAAAAATGGTTCTAAAATTATACTAGAAGGACTAAAAAAAGATAATGATAGGCAAATGTACTATTTGTATAAAACAAATATTGGAGTAAATATAGATTCAAACAAATATCCAGGAATAGAAAGTGCAATAAATAAATTAGTTGAAGCACATCCAAATTGGGAATTTGAAATTTTATATACTGGTTTAGACTTTAATACAGTAGTAAAAGGTGAATACGAATATGCAAATAAACAAGCAAATTTAGTCTATACACCAACATATAAAGGTGATTGGATAGCTCCAAACCCATATGTTAGTGGTCCATGGGCTTCAGCTTCATATAAAGGAATAGCATATTTTATGGATCCAAGAAATTTCTTAAATGATGATGATGTATTTCAATTTGTTGATTTAGGAAATTATGCAAGTAGTGGAGCAACAAGAGATTCAATACAATATCAAGTAAATGGAACATTTTTAAATAATTATGCTGAAGACCTTAGAAGATTATGTGAAAACAATAATATTAATCCATACTACATAATTGCAAGACTATTCCAAGAACAAGGAAAAAATGGTTCAGCAACACTAGAGATGGATGGTGGAGATGGAAAAAAATATTATAATCCATTTAATATAGGAGCAGTAGTAGGAAATGATGTTGCAACAGCTTTAGCCAGAGCTAAAAAAGAAGGATGGGACACAATGGTAAAAGGACTTGAAGGTGGAATGAAAATAGTAAAAAGTGGTTATATAGATGTGAAACAACATACTTTATACTTAAATAAATTTGATGTAAACCCAGCAAGTGGAGGAGGCTTCTATAATCATCAATATATGCAAAACTTGTCAGCAGCATATAGTGAAGCAGATATATTAAGAAGTTGTTATGTAGATACTAATACATTAGATAATAGAATAAAATTCGTAATACCTGTTTATGAAAATATGCCAAAAACAATTTCAGAAAGACCAACAGGACAAGGAGGAGATAATATTCCAAGTTCAGATAAAGGACCAATTAGTGTAAAAGTTGTTGATACTGATATGGGATTAGCATTAAGAAAAGAACCTTCTACGTCAGGAGCACTAATAGAAAGAATGCCAACTGGTTCAGTACTATGTTCAATTGAAAGACTATCAAACGGCTGGCACAAGGTTATAGCACCATCAGGAAATATAGGTTATTGTTCAAATATTAACTTACAAGTTATCGCAGATGAAACAAACTGTAAAGATAGAGTTAGAGTAAAAACAAATGATGGTACTGGAACAAATGTAAGAACAGGACCAGGAACTAGTTATGATGTTATAAGAAGTGTAGGAGATGGAACAAAAGGAACACGTATTATGACTAATAAATACAATTATGAAGGTTATTCATGGGATATAGTTATTTTTGATGATGGAACAAAAGGTTTTGTAGCAACTAATTATTTAGTGAAAATAGATTAATTTGAAAGGGGAATGGTAAATTAATATAGTAATTAGTTTACCATTTTCTATTATTTAAAAGTTTTTATATTGCTTTTATGGTTTATACAAGTGGTTATAGGTAAAAACAATTTAAAAAACTAAATATATGAAGTAAGGAAGGAAAATAATTATGAAAAATAGAAAAAAGATATTGACAATAGGAATAATATTTTTATTTGTTACGGGAATGTATAGTTTTGCATATGCAGCAGGAAGATTAGTAGATATACCAGTACCACCTAATAGTGCAGGAAAAGCAGATTTTACTTCTGAAGAAGGGGAAGAAGAAGCTAAAAAATATGAAGAGAATAAGATAAAAGAAGAGCAAAATTCAAGTAATACAATACAAGAAAATATAGAAAAATCAGGAAATAATTATTTAAAATCGTTAAAAGTAGAGGGATATAAATTAGAACCAGAATTTAATATGCAACAATATAATTATGTAGTATATGTTGATAATAAAAGTAGAGTAAAAAGTTTAAATATAATAGCAGAGCTAGATGATGAAAAAGCTAAAGTAGAAGGGGCAGGAGTAATAGAAATAACTCCGGAACAACAATTTGTTAATGTGAATGTTATTGCAGAAAACGGAAATTTAAAGGTATATACAATAAAAGTAGAAAATCGTTCTGATAAACCAGAAGACAAAAGTAGAGGAATAACTGTAATGATTATAACAGTGATAGTTGTTTTGTTAATTGGTGGAGTAGTTATAATTGCTGATAAAAAATCAAAACGAAAATAAGTAGTATTAGACAGTAAAGAATAAAAGAAAAATTAATAAAAAGTTGAATAATTTAGAGAAAAATGTTATTATAATGAAGTAATGTATAATTTTTAGGAGAGATATGTATGAATAAAAAATCTTTAATAATTTGTATAATTGTTGTTCTAATAATTATATTAGCTATATTCATGATAAAATTAAATAATTTAGGAAAAGATGATAAAAAAAATAATGATATAGAAAATACAGCATTAGTAGAAAGTAAAAATAATGAAGAAAATGTAAATGCTAATTTTATAGATAATTCAAGTTCTTATCAATATACAACTGAAGAAGTAGAAAAAATAAAAAAAGAAATAAATGCAACAGCTAATACTGATATTTATAGAATAGAAGAAGAGCCGGGAGGAAGAAAAATTCTTCAAATAAAACCAGAAATTCAATTTAATGTTGATTTAGCTGGAATAATAAAAAATGGGGAGCCTGAAGAAAATGAATTAAATGAAATACTAAAAAAGATTCCTAATACTACAGGAATATGGATATCTAATCAGTCAAGAGAAACATTTTTAGGATTATTAAAAAATAATGGTATACGGAAATTTTAGTGTAACTAATGAAGGTTATTTAAAAATTGATTTTAGTGCTGAAAATGCAATATCAAAAAAAATAGAAAATATGATAAAATCAGATAAACTATATATAATAAATATTACAGGAAAAGCTTATGAGAGAGATTATATCTCGGGAGAAATTGTAGAATATCCATTTGAAGATATGGATCCAACTCAAATACTAGAAATATACGAAAAAGAAAATCAAATTATACTTGAAGTAACAACTAACAAGAATAAAAAATTATCAGATAGAGAAATATTAGAAGCAATAGTTCAATATTAAATAAAATTAAAATACAAAAAATGTCTTAGAAAAATAATATTTATAAATTAAGGAACTTTTAGATAAGTGAGAAAGGAAGAATTTTAATATGGAAAATATAAAAATTTTTGCATGTAGTGAATATGCAGAACCATTCACAAAAGAAATTTGTGATTATTTAGACTTACCTATGGGAAAAATAAATAGAATGAAGTTTAAAAACGACAATAATTTTGTACAAGTATTAGAAACAGTAAGAGAACAAGATGTATATCTAGTACAAAGCAATACACCACCAGTAAATGAAAGAATAATGGAATTATTAATAACTATTGATGCAGTAAAAAGAGCATCAGCTAAAAATATAAATGTTGTATTGCCATATTATATTTATTCTAGGTCAGATAAAAAAGACCAACCACGAGTTCCAATAACAGCTAAACTAATGGCAAAATTAATCGAAGCAGCAGGAGCAACAAGAGTTATTACTTGTGACCTTCATAATCCAGCAATACAAGCATATTTTGACAAAATAAATTGTGATAGACTTTCAGCAGAAAGACTGTTAGAAAAATATTTTGAAGATAAAAAGTTAGATAATAAAGTTATAGTAGCAACAGATGCAGGAAGTTCAAAAAAAGCATATAAATATTCTGAATTTTTTAATTGTCCAATAGCAATGCTTGATAAAAGAAGAGATGGAAATAATGACAAAGCAATTGGGACAACCATTATAGGAGATGTAAAAGGAAAAAATGCAATTATTTTTGATGATGAGATAGATACAGCAGGTTCCATGATGGAAACAGTACGAGTGTTAAAAGAATTTGGAGCAGATGCAGTATATGCAGCTTGTACTCATGGAGTTCTTTCTGGACCAGCAATAGAAAGAATAGAAAAATCATCAATAAAAGAATTGGTTATAACAAATACAATTCCTTTATCAGAAGATAAAAAAATAGATAAAATAAAAGTAGTATCTATTGCACCACTATTTGCAGAAACTATAAAAAGATTAAATGAAAAAAGACCACTAGGTGAATTGTTAAAGAAATCTATATAGTAATCATAATAAGTTAATAAAAATTCAATTAAAAATGCATAAAATAAAGCTATAGGCTAAAAAAATTAGAGAAAAGGTCTATAAATAGACAATAAAATAGCATAATAAAATAATTAAGAAAAGGAAGTAGCAGTTATGAAAAAAATAAGTATTATAATACCAGCTTATAATGAACAAGAATCATTACCAATATTATACGAGAGATTAACAAAACTTATGGAAACCTTAAATAATTACGATTTCGAAGTATTATTTGTAAATGATGGAAGTAAAGACCAAACAATCGAAATAATAAAAGAATTAAGAGAAAAAGACAAAAGAATTTGTTATGTTGATTTTGCAAGAAATTTTGGAAAAGAAATTGCAATGATAGCAGGACTAGATTATGCAACAGGAGACTGTGTAATATTTATGGATGCAGACTTACAAGATCCTCCAGAATTAGTACCAGAATTAGTTAAATACTGGGAAGAAGGTTATGATGATGTATATGCAAAAAGAAAATCAAGAAAAGGTGAAACTTGGCTAAAGAAATTTACTTCTAAAATGTATTATAAAGTCTTACAACATGTAACGAGAGTTGAGATACAAGAAGATACAGGAGACTTTAGACTACTAGATAGAAGATGTGTAAATGCACTAAAAAAACTAAGAGAATCTCAAAGAAACACAAAGAGTATGTTTAGTTGGATAGGATATAAAAAGAAAGAAGTTTTATATGATAGAGACCCAAGAGTTGCTGGAACAACTAAATGGAATTATGGTAAATTAATGGATTTAGCAATAGATGGAATAACATCACTTACAACATCACCTTTAAGAATATCTACATTTATTGCAATACCAACATTTATAGTTTTATTTGGATATTTTGTATATGTTATTGCAAAATGTTTTGTAGTAGATCAACCTATACAAGCATATCAATCAATAATATTATTGATATTATTCTTTTCAGGAATACAAATATTGTTGTTTGGAATTGTCGGAGAATACCTAGGAAGAATATTTAATGAGACAAAAAATAGACCATTGTATTTAGTTAATGAATATAATGGAGAAAAAGAAATGAATGATTAATCATAATGATTTTTGAATCTGACTTGAATGGTGATTTTGGGGTCGGAGACAAAAATCATTTTTGCATTTACTTGAAATTCACTTGTAAAAAAGTACATATTGGTGTAAAATACAGTAGTATTGTAAATAATAAACTAGGAGGAAAAAAATAATAATGAGATTTGTGACAGATGATAAATCAAGAGAAGAATATAAAAAATTTTTAGAAGGACATGAGAGATGTAATTTTCAGCAATCCTTAGAATGGGCAGAAGTGAAGAAACCTAACTGGAAGCCAGAAGTTATACTTGCAGAAGACGACAAAGGAAATATAATTGGTTCTCTATGTGTATGGATTAGAAAAATGCCTATTTTTGGTAATATTATGTATTCATCAAGAGGACCAGTATGCGATATTCATGATATGGCAGTGATGAAACAATTAACAGATGGAGCAAAAGAACTTGCTAAAAAGTATAATGCAATAGTTTTAAGAATTGAGCCAGATATTTTAAGTAGTGATGAAGAATTTAGAAAAGTTGTTACAGAATTAGGATATAAGATAAAAGATGATGCCAAAGATTTTAAAGATGAAATACAACCAAGATATGTATTTAGACTAGATATAAAAGATAAAACAGAAGAAGAAATAATGGCAGGATTTCACCAAAAATGGAGATATAATATTAGATTAGCTGGAAGAAAAGGTGTTGTTGTAAAAGAAGGAACAAAGGAAGATTTAAAAGATTTCCATAAAATAATGATAGAAACAGGTTCAAGAGATGGTTTCATAATTAGACCATTAGAATATTTTGAAAAAATGTATGATTGCTTAGGTCCTGACCATATGAAAATATTAATGGCTTATTATAACGATGAGCCAATTTCAGGGGTAATACCAATATTCTATGGTAATAAAACTTGGTATCTATATGGAGCAAGTAGTAATAGCCACAGAAATTTAATGCCAAACTATTTATTACAATGGGAAATGATAAAAATGGCAATAGCAAGAAAAGATGATGTATATGACTTTAGAGGTGTATCTGGAGTTGTTGATGAAAATCATCCTCAATATGGACTATATAGATTTAAAAAAGGTTTTGGAGCTACTTTTACAGAATTTATAGGAGAAGTATATTTACCATTTAAACCATTAAAATATAAATTATATAAATTTTCAGAAAAGGCATTTAGAACTTTAAGACAAATGAAAATGAAATTAAGAAATAAAAATAAATAGATTAGGACAATAATAAATTACAAAATTAATAGAAAAGATAGGTTTGAATAATATCTAAATTTTATAAATTATTCATTCTAATTTGTGCCTTAAATGGAAGGAATGATAGTAAAAATGAAATCATTAGTTATACAAAAAAAAGATTTAGTACATAATATAGAGAGAATAAAAGAACATGCAAATAAAAATGAAAAAGATGATTTGGGGAATTCAGTAAAAATAATTGCAGTAGTAAAAGGAAATGGCTACGGATTAGGATTAGTAGAACTTACTAAGTTTTTAATTGATAATGGTATTTCATATTTTGCAGTTGCTACAATTGAAGAAGCTTTAGAATTGAGAGAAGCAGGAATTAAACAAGATATATTAATGTTATCAACAATGAGTGTAGAAGAAGATGTAGAAAAATTAGTAAATAATAATATAATAATTACACTAGGTTCTAAAGCTGATGTTAAAATAGCAGAAAAAATAGGAGAGAAATTAGGAAAAAAGATAAAAGCACATTTAAAAATTGATACAGGATTTGGAAGATATGGCTTTGTATATGAAAATAGAGATGAAATGATAGAAACTTTAAAAGACCTAAAAAATATAAAAATAGAAGGTACTTTTTCACATTTTTCAATAAGTTTTTATGATGATAAATATACAAAAGAGCAATTTAATAGATTTATAGATGTTGTTGAAGTTTTAAAAATGAATGGAATAGATACAGGGATGCTTCATATATGTAATTCATCAGCTTTTGTAAAGTTTCCTAATATGCACTTGAATGCAGTAAGAATAGGTTCAGCATTTTTAGGAAGATTATCAGTTAAAAATACATTAGGTCTAAAAAAGATTGCACAGTTGGAATCAGAAGTAACTGAAATAAAGGAATTACCAAAGGGATTTAATATTGGATATTCTAATACTTATAAGACAAAAAAAGAAATTAAAATTGCAATAATACCATGTGGATATATGGATGGAATAAATATTACAACTGATAGAGATATGTTTAGATTTATTGATAAATTGAGATATATTGTAGGAGATATAAAAGATTTATTTAGAAAAAAGCAAATGTTTATAATTATAAATAATAAAAAATTTCCTGTTTTAGGTAGAGTAGGAACATATCATATTATTTGTGATATAACTAATAAAGATATAAAAGTAGGAGATAAGGTAGTGTTTAATATAAATCCTAAATATGTAGACTCTAAAATAAGAAGGGAGTATAGGTAATGAAGCAAGAGGAAAGAAAAGAAGAACAACCAAAAGAAAATATTAATGAAAAAAAGAATAAAAAAGGCTTTTTTAAGAAGATAGGGTATGCTATAACAAAAATAGAAAAATATCCAGAAATGGCAATAGAGGGTATTGGAAAAGCAGTAGCTTATTTAGCTAAATTAGTAATTATAATATCTGTTATTCTTTCAGTTTGGTTGACATATCAAACATATACAGAATTAAATAATGGACTAGATTATATAAAAAATGAATTTCCAAGTTTTTCATATAAAGAAGGAAAACTAAGTGTGGAAAATAATCAAGAGCCATTAATCTTCGAAAGAGAAGATATTGAAAAAATAATAATAGATACTGAAACCGATTCTCAAGAAGAAATTAATAGTTACTTAAATTCAATAAATAAAAACAGTGGAGGAATTGTTGTAACTAAAGATAAATTAATAATAAAAAATAGTGTAACAGATGGAGCTATCGAGTATAACTATACAGATATTTTAGGAGCTTCAGGAATACAAGAATTTTCAAAAGAAGATGTGGTAAATCTAAAAAATAATGCTAATATGTCAATATTAGTGGTAAATGTATTTTTAACTTTATTTGTTTATGGATTTATTATGTACTTTATAACAACATTATCATATGTATTACTAATAAGTGTGTTAGGCTTTTTTGCTACATCAATGTTAAAGATGAAGATGAGGTATGCACCTATATTTAATATGTCAATATATGCAATAACTCTTTCAGTAATATTAAATATAATATATTTAGTAGTTAATATCTTTACAGGATTTGTTATTGAATATTTCCAAGTAATGTATATTGCGGTTGCAACAATTTATTTAATTGCAGCAATAATGATTATGAAATCTGAATTTATAAAAAAACAAGCAGAACTAATGAAAATAGTAGAAGCACAAAAAATTGTTAAAAAAGAATTAGAAAATAACAAAGAAGAAAAGAAAGAAGAAAGAGGAGATACTAAAGAAAAGAAAGAAGACCAAGAAGGTAATAAAGAGAAAAAAGACAAAAATGGCGAAGAACCAGAAGGACAGAATGCATAAAATGAAAATATAGAATAGCTAAGAGAACAAAATATATAAGGGAAAACGAAAGATTTAAAACACAAAAATACATAAGAGAAAAATGAGAAATAAGTTAATGCATAAAGGGGAAGAAAGGAAAGGTTATGAATCAAGATAAAGAAAAAGTAAATCAAAATAAAGATAAAAAAGAAAACAAAAAAAAACTTTGGTTAATAATAATACTATTACTTTTATTGACGGTATTAATAGTAACAACTGTCTATCTAATGAAAGATAAAGAAGAAGAGGACAAAAATACATTAGCATATACAGATTTAATAAAAGAAATATCATATGGAAATGTAGAAAAAGTTGAATTAACAACAGGAAGTAAAAATGCTAAAGTAAAAATGAAAAATGAAGAAGAAGAAAAGAAAGCATTAATACCAGATACAGAAGCATTTATAACTTTAATTCAAACAAAAGTAGCAGAAGGAAATGAAATAGAATTAGTACAAAAACCACAAAGCTTTTTTGTTCAATTACCAGGAATGGTTCTTTCAATTTTACCAACAGCTGTTATGGTTGCATTATTTGTTATGATTTTTAAAATGCAAGGTCTCGGTGAAAAGGGAAAAGTTTACGATGAAACTGAAAGAAAGACAAAAATAAAATTTGATGATGTTGCAGGACTAGAAGAAGAAAAAGGTGAGTTAAAAGAAATAGTTGAATTTCTAAAAGAACCAGAAAAATTCACAAAAATGGGAGCAAGAATTCCAAAAGGAGTATTATTATATGGAAAACCAGGAACAGGTAAAACTCTAATAGCAAAAGCAATTGCTGGAGAAGCAGATGTCCCATTTATTTCAATGAGTGGTTCAGAATTTATAGAAATGTTTGCAGGTTTAGGAGCATCAAGAGTTAGAAAACTATTTGATAAAGCAAGAAAACTAGCACCATGTATAGTATTTATAGACGAAATTGATGCAATAGGTTCAAGAAGAACATCAAACAGTGGAGCAGAATCAGAAAATAATCAAACACTAAATCAATTATTAGTTGAAATGGATGGATTTGGTTCAGAAGAAACAATAATAGTATTAGCTGCTACAAATAGACCAGAAATGTTAGATAAAGCATTATTAAGACCAGGAAGATTTGACAGACAAATAACAATACCAACACCAGACTTAAAAGGAAGATTAGAAATATTAAAAATTCATAGTAAAGATAAAAGAATATCAGAGGATGTAAATTTAGAAAGTATTGCAGAAGATACAGCTGGATTTACAGGAGCTGAATTAGAAAACATTTTAAACGAAGCAGCAATTATTGCTACTAAAAATAAACATGAAGAAATAGAAAATGACGATATAGAAGAAGCAGTAAAAAAAGTCACAGTTGGACTAGAAAAGAAAGATAGAATTATATCAGATAAAGACAAAAAATTAACAGCATACCATGAAGCAGGACACGCAGTAGTAAGTAGATATTTACCAACTCAAACAAATGTAAAAGAAGTATCAATAATACCAAGAGGTGTTGCTGGTGGATATACAATGTATAAAACAAATGAAGACAAATACTATATTTCTAAAACAGAAATGCAAGAAAAACTGATAGCATTATTAGGAGGAAGAGCAGCAGAAAAATTGGTTTTAGATGATATATCAACAGGAGCAAGTAATGATATAGAAATAGCAACTCAAATAGCAAGAGATATGGTAACTAAATATGGTATGAGTGATAAATTAGGACCAATAGATTTCCAAGGAAAAGAGCCATATGAAATTCAAATGTTTGGTGAGAATATTGGAGATAGAATTGGACAAGAAGTTAAATTGCTAATAGATACAGCATATAATGATGCTCAAATATTATTAAGAGAACATAGAGATAAGCTAGATGAGATAGCAGATACTTTGTTGAGAAAAGAAAAAATAAATGAACAAGAATTTAATAAGATTTTTGAAGAGGAATAATATCTTAAACAAACATATGTATTAGAGTAAGAATGTAAATTTTCTATATTTTTATTATGAGAATATCGTAAAGCTTAAACAAACTTTACGATATTTTTGTTGAATTTTAGATATGATAACAAAGTCTAAAAGTTCTTACAAGATTTTTTAATTTCCTAATTTATATATAGCTTTAGCATAAACCTTACAAGCAAACATTAAATTATCAATAGAAATAAACTCATCAGTTTGATGACACATATCTTTATTTCCAGGCATATTAGCACCGAAAGAAACACAATTATCAAAAGCACGAGCATAAGTTGCACCACCGATTGCAATAGGTTCAATAAAAGAATTATTCATTTCATTAAATATATTAGAAAGAGTTTTTACAAGAAAGGAATCTTTAGGAACAAATAAAGAATCTTTTCTTGCAATTTCTTTATATTTTACATCATCAAAATCAGATAAAATATTAATAAAAGAATTTTCTACATTTTCAATTTGTGTATGAATAGGAATACGCATATTTAGTTTGATTTTTAATTCACTATTTTCCAAAGAAAAATTCCCAACATTTAAAGTTAATTTACCAGATTCATCACTAAAATCAATTTTTAAGTTTTCTCCATTATATTGTGTATATATATAACTATTAAAAAAATCAAATAATGGGATATTAATACTATATAACTTAAATAGTTCATATAAAACAACAATAAGTCTGGATATTGCATTTACACCTAGTTCAGGATGAGCAGAATGAGAACCAACTCCATGTGAAGTTAATTTTAAAGAACTATAATTTTGTTTATAAATATCTATTTCAAAATTATGATTATTTATAATATTTTTTACATCATCTATAAGTTTATCAATAGATATTTTATCATTATTTATTTTCAATGTTACAGAGCAAAATTTAGGAACAACATTTAAAGGATTATTATTACAATTAATTTCTTCTATATAAATATTTTCTTTATTATATTTATTGTAATCAAGAGAAATGCAAGATGAAAGAATGGATTTTTCAGCATAAATGCAAGGAAAATCAGCATCAGGGCTAAATCCAATAGTTGGTTTTTCTTCATGATTTTTATAGTAGTTAATACATTTCCAAGACTTTTCTTCGTCTAAACCCAAAATCAACCTAACTCTTTTATGTATTTTACAAGTATCAAAAATAGATTTCATAGCATATAAAGAAGCTATAACAGGCCCTTTATCATCTATTGCTCCTCTCCCATATATTTTATTATCAAAAATTGTTCCACTAAAGGGTGGATATGTCCATCCTTCATCAGTAGGAACTACATCTAAATGACCAATAATTCCTACTAAATCTTCACCTTCTCCAAATTCTATATAACCACAATAACCGTCAATATTTTTAGTTCTAAATCCCATTGCTTTTCCTAAATTCAACATGAAATTTAAAGCATCATTTACGTTTTTTCCAAATGGGGTAGATGGGATATCTGATTTTTCATATATGCTAGGAATTTGAATTAATTTTTGTAAATTGGTTATTATTTCTTCTTTTTTATTCTCAATGTATTTATTAAACATAGAATCACTCCTTACATTAGATATACTATATTTTACGATGCTTGTAAAGAAATATACTAAATTTATTAAAGAGAAATAATTGTTAAGAAATATAATGGCTTTTTAGAATAAGATAATAGATTATTGAAACAATAATATCAAATTCAAAAAAATTATATAATTTATTTAATAAATATGTAAAAGATAAGATAAATGTGATATAATTTTAGAGTAACAGTAAAAACTATATATTAATTTTTTTCGAATTATGGAGGAAAAAAGTATGAACATTAAAGAAGTAATTGAAGCTCAAAAAGTAATTGCAAAAGCAAAGAAAGAACTTGCAATTAAAGTAAAACGGAGATTAGAAAATGGAGGATGTTTTGAAGCATCTGAAGTACTTTACAGACAATGTAAAAACAGATATTTGAAAACTTTAAAATTAGATTTTGCTATATTGGATTTATCAGTATCTGTATTCTTATATGAACCAGAAGACGAGAAAATGGGTTGGAGTTATGAATTTTCATGTAAGGAAATTGGATTGGATAAAATACCTCCAACTGGTTATAAAGAAGGAACTGCAAAAGGAAATATTGTCGAGGTTAAATATAAAAATGCGAGACAAAAACAAGTTCGGAAAAATATAATTTTAAAAGAATTTTATGACTCAAATGAACATGTTCGATATTAAGAATGGAGACTATATTATAGTCTCCAATATTAATAAATTAATGAAGGAAGGTAAGATTTCTATGATATTAGAAAATATAAAAGAACTAGAAAAAATGTCTAAAGAAATAAGAAAAGGAATAATAGAAGAAGTATACAGCCATAGTTCAGGACATCCTGGAGGATCATTATCAATTGCAGATATACTAACAGTATTATATTTTAAAGAAATGAAAATAGATGAAAAAAATCCAAAATGGGAAGATAGAGACAGATTAGTATTATCAAAAGGGCATTGCTCGCCAGCATTATATAGTGTATTAGCACATAGAGGATATTTTCCATTAGAAGATTTAAAAACATTTAGAGATATAAATAGTTACTTACAAGGACATCCTGACATGAAAAAAATCCCTGGTGTAGACATGACAACAGGTTCTTTAGGTCAAGGACTATCTGCAGCAAATGGAATGGCGATTGCAGGAAAAATGGGTAAAAAGGATTATAGAGTATATTGCATATTAGGTGATGGAGAAATTGAAGAAGGTCAAGTTTGGGAAGCTGCTATGGCATCATCTAAATATAAATTAGATAATTTATGTGTAATAATTGATAATAACAACTTACAAATAGATGGAAAAATAGAAGAAGTAATGAACTCATATCCAATAGATGAAAAATTCAGAAGTTTTGGATTTGAAATAATAAAAATAGATGGACATAATGTTCAAGAAATAATAGATGCTTTTGATGTTGCTAAAAATATAAAAGATAGACCTGTATGTATAATAGCGAAAACTATAAAAGGAAAAGGTATTTCATATATGGAAAATCAAGTTGGTTGGCACGGAAAAGCACCAAATGAAGAGCAATATATAGAAGCGATAAAGGAATTAAGCTAATTAAATAATTAGGTTAATATATGAAATATAAATAAGAGAGTATAGTTAATTAAATATATCAATTTAGTATAATACAAAAAAGCATGAATAATTAAATATAATGTAATTAGATTAAAAATAGATAAATTGTAAAAAAGATAATGATTTTTATGAGTTAGTAGTAAATAAGTATAAATTAAAAAATCAATATAAAAATGACAGTATAGGGAGAGATTGATGGAATTAATAGGAGAGGTTCAAAGTATAGTTTATTATAATGAAGTTAACAGTTATATGATAGCAGACTTTGAAACAGAAGATGAACTAACAACAATAGTAGGATACTTACCATTTGTAGGTAGTGGAGATAATTTAAAAGTAATAGGAAATTTTGTAGAACATAAAAAATACGGAAGGCAGTTTAAAGTTGAAACTTTTGAGAAATTAATGCCACAAACATTAAGTGCTTTGGAGAAATATTTGTCAAATGGAAATGTAAAAGGAATAGGTGAAGCATTAGCTAGAAGAATAATAAAAAAATTTGGAGAAGAAACTATTCAAGTTTTTAAATTTGAACCTAAAAGGTTATCAGAAATAAAAGGTATTTCTGAAGTAAAAGCTTTAGAGATGTCAGAAAGTTTTCTAGAAAACTGGGAAGTATGGCAAATAGTTGGTTTTTTAGAAAAGTTTGGGATAGGAGCAGAATTTGCTAAAAAAGTATATAAGCTTTTGGGAGTAAATGCTATTGAACAAATAGAAGCAGATCCATATATTTTGATAGATATAGCAAGAGGAGTGGACTTTAAGCAAATAGACCAGATGGCGTTAGAGCTAGGAATTAGCTATGACAATGATAAAAGAATAGAAAGCCGGAGTGAAATATTCATTAATAAAAGCAACATATAATGGCAATTCGTGTGTTTTAAAAGAAAATTTAATTGAATATGTGGTAGCATTGCTAGATGTAATGACAGAAAATGTAGAAGATGCATTAATAAATTTAAAGGCAAAAGATGAAATAATTATAGAAGAAAGAGAAGATGGAACAGGAACTTGGATTTATTTAAGTTATTTCTATAACACAGAGCAAGAAATTGCAATAAGAATAAAAAGACTTCAAGAATCATCTAATGCCAAGAAAATAAAAAATATAAAAGCAGCATTAAAAAAAGTAGAAATGAATTCTAATATAGAATTATCTGAAAAACAAAAAGAATCAATAGAACTGGTAAATGAAAATAATGTAACTATAATAACTGGTGGACCAGGAACAGGAAAAACAACAATTATAAAAAGTATAATTGATATTTATGAAGAAAAAGGAAACAAAGTAGTTTTGTGTGCACCAACAGGAAGAGCAGCAAAAAAAATGACAGAAACAACAGGAAAAGAATCTTCAACCTTACATAGATTACTAGAAATAGGAAAAATAGATGAAAATAATTTTTATCAAAGTTCATCAGAATACGAAGGAGCACCAATAGATGCAGATTTAATAATAGTGGATGAGCTATCAATGGTTGATATGTTTGTCATGAGCTACCTTTTAAAATGTATATATAAAGGAACTAAACTAATTTTAGTAGGGGATTGTGACCAGTTATCATCAGTAGGCCCAGGTAATGTCTTAAAAGATTTAATATCTTCAAGTGAAATAACGACAATCCATTTAGATAAGATTTTTAGACAAGCTGCAAAATCAAAAATTATATTAAATGCACATAGAGTTAACAATGGAGAAAAGTTTTTATCAAAAGAAGATGGAGAAATAACAGAAGAAACTATGGAGGATTTCTTTTATATAAAAGAAGTTTCTCAAGAAAAAATGTTAATGCAAATAGTATCGCTATGCACAGGAAGATTAAAGAACTATGGAGATTATGACTTTTTTCAAAGCATACAAGTATTAACACCAACAAAAAAAGGATTATTAGGAACTAAAGAATTAAATAAAGCCCTACAAGAAAAGCTAAATCCAAATTTAGAAAACTTACCAGAAAAATCAAACATGGGAGCAACATTTAGAGTAGGAGACAGAATAATGCAAGTAAAAAATAATTATGATATAGACTGGGAAAAGGGATCAGCTTCTGGAAATGTAGAAGTTGGAAAAGGAGTTTTTAATGGCGAAATAGGAACAATAACATTAATAAGTGAAAGAGACAAAATTGTAGAAATAAGATTTGATGATGATAAAACAGCATATTATGACTATTCAGAATTAGACCAGATAGAACATAGTTATGCAATAACGATACATAAAGCACAACGGAAGTGAATTTGATGTAGTAATTATGGCAGTCCCACCATCTGCACCAATATTGTTAACAAGAAACTTATTATATACTGGAATAACTAGAGCTAAAAAATTATTAATAGTTGTTGGGAATGACAATGTAGTTAATTATATGATTCAAAATATAGATAGCAAAAAAAGGAATACAGGATTGGAATATAAACTAAAAAAATGATTTTGGGGTCGGAGACAAAAATCATTTATATAAATTTTAGAATTTAAGATAAAATAAAAAGGAGAATCATTGATATAAATTAGCTTTGGAGATTTTATTTAACAAAAATAAAGGAGAATGATGCATATAAATTTACAGCAAAAAGATAATAAAAATATAAAGAAAAGCGAAAAAGAAATAAATAATTATGAATATATTTTTGATAAAATTTTAAACATATTTTTTCCACCAGTTTGTGGAATTTGTGGAAAATTAAGTGATGAGTGGATTTGTATTAAATGCTTTAAAAGTATAGAAGACAAAGTAAAATCAAATATTATTAGAATGACTTCATGCCAGAAAGAAGAAAATATAGAAACTAAGCAAGAAATAAAAGATAAAGAAAACGAATTTAATAAAAATAATGTATATATTTCAGAAATAATGTACTTATTTAAATATGAAGGAAAAATAAGAGAAATGGTTATAGATTACAAATTTAATGAAAAATCATATATATACATTACTTTTGTAAAAATTCTGTTAAAAAGTAAAAAAATGTTGGAAAACATAGAAAACTATGATACAATAATTCCAGTTCCAATAAGTGGGAAGAGATATAAAAAAAGAGGATATAATCAAAGTTATTTATTAGCAAAAGAAATATGTAAATATGCTAATTTAAACTTAGAATCAAACTGTTTATATAAAATTAAAAACAATGTTGAACAAAGCAGTCTAAATGGTTTTGATAGACAAGAAAATATAAAAGGTGCATATGGATTAAGAAATATGCAAATACTAAATAATAAAAAAATTTTATTATTAGATGATGTATATACAACAGGAGCTACTGTAAATGAATGTGCAAAGATTTTAAGTAGAGCTAATCCGAGTAAAATAGGAGTTTTTACTGTGGCGAAAGATTAAAATATGTATATTTTGACAAAGGAGGAAAAATAGTGGAAGATTTAGTTGAAAGTATTTTAGATTATGTTAGATCAGATTATACAGATTATGCAGTCATGATAAATGGAGAATGGGGTTCAGGAAAAACTCATTTTTGGAATCACAAAATAAGAAAAAAGATAGAAAGTATGCAGTTAAATGGAAAAAAATTCACTACTATTTATATGTCTTTATATGGTATTTCAAACTTAGAAGAAATAAGCAAAAAAATCTTTATAGAAACTACGCAATTAATGGATAAAAATTTAAGAAAATTCATGAATGCAAATGAACAATCTACTATACCAGAATATGCTAAAACAGGAATAGATATGGCAAACTTTTTTGGTGTAACACAAAATGGTGACAAATTAGACTATGCAGAATTTTTCTCGACTGATGATAAAGTACTATGCTTTGATGACTTAGAAAGAGCAAATGTAGATGTAATTGATATATTAGGTTATATAAATAACTTTGTAGAGCATGATCATATAAAAACAATAATTATATGTAATGAAAAAGAATTATCAACAAAATTAAAAAGTTCAAATTTGGAAATGAAAACTTTTATTGCCACATATTTATTAGACAAACAAAATGAGTTAAATAAAACAGATAAACCAATGGTTGAGAAAATACAACAAAAAATAGAAAGTGTATTTGACAAAGCAAATGATTATGAAAGAATAAAAGAAAAACTTATAGGTGAAACTTTTGAATATGCACCTAAATTTGACTATATCATAAATGGAATTTTAATGAGATATGAAAATAATCCAGATTTGATAAGGTTTTTAAGAGAAAATACAAGATTAATAATATCAACATTTGAAAGAAGTGGAACAAGAAATTTAAGAATATTAAAACATGCATTAGCAGATTTTCAGAAAATATATGAAATGGTAAGCAAAAACTATCCAAATACAAGTCATAGAGTTATACAAACAATGTTAATATTTACAATAGCTGTATCATTTGAAATAAAAGCTGGAAAAATAACAAAAGATAAATTTGTAAATATTAAAGATAATGAAGAATATAAATCTATACTTGTATCGTCTAGAATATTAATGGATAATAGACAATTTTATATTAAAGAATTTGATAATAATTATTACTATAATTTTAAGTCAGAATATAGATTTTTTAAGTTTATAGAATATTATATTAGAACAAGAATATTTGATATGAAATTATTTAAAGAAAATATGGAAACAATAAGAAATACAGTTGATACAGAAAATTTACCAGGATATAAGAGATTACTTACAGAAGAATATTGGAAAATATCAGATGATGAATTTGATAAAGTAATAAATAGTATTATTGAAGATGTTAAACAAGGAAATTTGCGACTTATAGATAATGTAAAAATATTTGCTTATTTTAGCTATTTTGTAAGAAAAAAATTAATTGACTATGATTTAAAAACAATAAAAAGTGTATTTTTTAATGGAATGAATATAGCATCTTTAAAATCAGAATATTGCCCAAATGTAGAAGAGGAATTAAGTAAAATAGCTATAAATGAAGATGCAGAAGATATGGAGGATATATTAAATCATTTTAATATGTTAAATGGCCAATTACATGACAAGATGTATAAAGAAAAAGCAGAAGAAGTATTCAAATGTATACCTATGAAAATGGAACAATTTTATGAAAAATTTGATAAAGAATGCATGGATGTACCAATATTTAAGTATTATGATCCATATCAAATGTTTCAAAGGATTTCGTGTGCAAGTAATGAAGACATTGTATTAATTAAAGAAAAATTAGCGAACAGAGCTGATAAATATACAAAAGAAATAGAACCAGAAATGAAAAATATTAAGCAATTAAAACAAGTAATTGATGATTATTTAAAAGGAAAAGACCCAAGTATAAAAAATGTGATGTTAAAAGAATTTTCAGCAAATTTAGGATATATATTAGATAAATATAAATTAAGTTTTTTACCTAAGAAAGAAGAAAAGACTGAAGAAGAGATAACTGTATAAAAGGAAAGGTATTATAAAATAATATAGAAAAGAATAATTTGTGTAAAACCTTCTTATGATAAAAATGTCATAAGGAGGTTTTTATAATAGATATTAATCTTTTTTTTGACAAAAAATGAATAAAAAAGCAACAAAAAGAAATAATAACAATATAAACAAAATTATAGAAAACAAAAAAAGGAGGATAATTATGAAAGCAACTGGTGTTGTAAGAAGAATAGATGATTTAGGAAGAGTAGTGATACCTAAAGAGATTAGAAAAACTTTGAGAATAAAAGAAGGAGATCCGTTAGAAATATTTACAGATAGAGAGGGACAAGTAATATTAAAAAAATATTCGCCAATAGGAGAACTTTCAGAATTTGCATCTGGGTATGCAGAAACACTTTCAAAAACAACGGGACATATAGCATGTATTACTGATAAGGACACAATAATTGCAGTTTCGGGAGGTTCAAAAAAAGAATTTTTAGAACAAGATATAAGTCCAGAACTTGAACAACTTATGGAAGATAAAGGAATCTATACAAGTAATGAAAACAGTGATATTTCAATGCCCATAACAAAAAACGATAATAAAGAAAGAAAATATAATTCACAAGTAGTATATCCTATTATTTCAAATGGGGATACAATAGGAACAGTAATATTAATGTCTAAGGAAGCTAATAGTAAAATGAATGAAGTTGAAAAGAAAGTAGCACAATCAGCAGCAACATTTTTAGGAACTCAGATGGAGATATAAAAATCGTATGAGGGGAATTCCTCTTGCGATATTTACATAAAACATTTGACAAGAGTAAAAAAATATATTATAATAAAAAACAGTTGTTAGCCTAAAGAGCTAAAAAGATGAGATTTTATTAAATAAACCTAAATAATGTAAATGCATAAAATAGAGATGCAATGTGCATATTATATGAGAAAAAATAATAATAAGAGAGAACGGAATTTATTAAATAAAATGTATTAAAGAGAGATATAATACATTTAAAATATTTAGAGAAATATAAATAATAAATTAGGGCAAATTAGTTTTTTAACTAGTTTTTTTAGAGATTTAATAAAATTAATTATAAAATAAGAAAGTAAAAAAGGAAAGGAGCATTTATGATAGAAGAAGTAAAAAATAAAGAGATAAAAAAGAAAACAACAAGAAAAACTAGAGAAGGAGGAAATAAAACAGCAGTAAGAAAAAGAACATATAATAAAAATATAAATAAAGACAATAGTATAGAAAAAAATACAACAAAAAATACAGAGACAAAAGAAGAAAAAAGAGAAAGTAAAAGAGAAATAAACAGAGGAAATAATAAGGGGAAAAGTAAAGAGATAACTAAAGAAGCAAAAACAACAAGAAAACCAAGAGTAAACAAAACTAACAAGAAAAATGATTCTATATTTAAAAAATCAAAATTAAAAATCATACCATTAGGTGGCTTACATGAAATAGGAAAAAATATAACAGTATTTGAATATGAAAATGAGATTATAGTAGTAGACTGTGGATTATCATTTCCAGAAGATGATATGCTAGGAATCGATTTAGTAATTCCAGATATAACATACCTTGAGAAAAATGTAGAGAAAATTAAAGGACTAATAATAACACACGGACATGAAGATCATATTGGAGCAGTACCATATTTGTTAAAGAAAATAAATATACCGATTTATGCAACAAGATTAACAGCAGGATTAATCAGAAATAAATTAGAAGAACATAAATTATTAAGAAGCACAAAATTAAACGAAGTTATGCAAGGACAAACAATAGAATTAGGAAAGAATTTTAAAGTAGAATTTATAAGAAGTTCACACAGTATTCCAGATTCAGTAATGTTAGCTATAACAACACCAGCAGGTACAGTATTGCATACAGGAGATTTTAAAGTTGATTATACACCAATAGATGGAAAAATAATGGACTTTGGAAGAATTGCAGAATTAGGAAAAGAAGGAATATTAGCCTTAATGTCAGATAGTACAAATGCTGAAAGAAAAGGATTTACAATGTCTGAAAGATCAGTAGGAGAAGTATTTGATAAACTATTCTTACATTGTACAAAAAGAATTGTAGTTGCAACATTTGCTTCAAATGTTCATAGGGTACAACAAATAGTGAATGCAGCAGTAAAATACGATAGAAAAATTGCAGTATGTGGAAGAAGCATGATAAATATGATAGAAACTGCAAGAGAATTAGGGTATATTGAATGTCCAGAAAACATATTTATAGATATAGATATGATATCAAACTATCCTGATGAAAGACTTGTAATAATCACAACAGGAAGTCAAGGAGAACCTATGTCAGCTCTAACAAGAATGGCAGCAGGTGATCACAGAAAGGTAAAAATTACACCAAATGATTTAGTAATTATATCAGCAACGCCAATACCAGGAAATGAAAAATTTGTATCAAAAGTTATAGATGACTTAATGCAAATAGGAGCAGAAGTTGTATATAGTTCACTAGAAGCAATACATGTTTCAGGACATGCTTGCCAAGAAGAACAAAAACTAATTTTAGCACTAGCTAAACCAAAATATTTTATACCAGTTCATGGGGAATATAGACAATTAATAGCTCATAGTGAAACTGCTCAAAGTATGGGAGTAGAAAAAGATAATATCATTATGATGTCAAATGGAAGAATTTTAGAAATTAATGAAGAAGGGGCTGAATTTACTTCATCAGTACAAAGTGGAAGAGTTCTTGTAGACGGATTAGGCGTTGGAGATGTTGGTAATATAGTTTTAAGAGATAGACAACATTTATCACAAGATGGTTTAATAGTTATAGTTTTAACTATGGATGCATCGACAGGAGAAGTGGTTGCAGGTCCAGATGTTATTTCAAGAGGATTTGTATATGTAAAAGAATCAGAGAACTTAATGGATGATGTAAAATCAGTAGTTAGACATGAAATAAAAAAATGCGAAGAAAGAGGGATTCGTGATTGGGCTACGATAAAATCAGCAGCTAGAGAAAATTTAAGAGATTATATTTTTATGAAAACAAAAAGAAATCCTATGATAATTCCAATTATAATGGAAGTATAGAAGAATTGTTAAAATGATTTTGGGGTCGGAGTGATTTTTCACTCCGACCCCAAAATCATCATTTTTTGAAAAATATCCAAAAATGGTTGACTTTTCCTAAAAAACATTATATAATGTAAAAGCATGAATTAAGCGAAGAAGCCAAATGTGGCTACACCTTTTGAAATAGTAGAGGTGGAGGGAACTTTGGTGGAGTATGTCATGGCAGAGACCAGGCGGTAAGTTTTATAAAAATAGCACTTATCCCAGAATTATCATGCATATTTTGGGTTTTATTTATACAAATTAATGTTACTTTCAAAAGACCCGTAGAAACTATTTAAAGATTATTTTTTAGATAGTTGTAAAGTCTTTTTTATAAAAGTAGCATTGAAAACACCAGAGTGCGTTTTAACTTGCCACGGTAATTTAGATAGTGATTATAGCTATCGCAAACAAAAAAATAATTTTTAAGAAGGAGGGAAAATTACAATGGCAAAACAAGTAGCAACAAGCGAAAAAATTAGAATAAGACTAAAAGCTTATGACCATGTAATTTTAGAACAGTCTGCTGAAAAAATAGTAGATACTGCTAAAAAAACAGGAGCAAAGGTATCAGGTCCTATTCCATTACCAACACAAAAAGAAATCGTAACAATATTACGTTCTCCACACAAATATAAAGATTCAAGAGAACAATTTGAAATGAGAACACATAAAAGAGTTATCGACATTCTTTACCCAACACAAAAAACAGTTGATAGTTTAATGAAATTAGAATTACCAGCTGGTGTTAACATCGAAATAAAATTATAATTAATTAAATTTAAATTATAGTAATTTGATTTTAGACTACAAGTAAATATGTAGCATCAAAACCAAGCTGATAAGTAAGAAATACATATAAAATTTTATCAGCCAATAGTTAGGAGGAAATAATAAAATGAAAAAAGGAATAATCGGAAGAAAAGTTGGAATGACACAAATCTTTGATGAAAAAGGAAATGTTATTCCAGTAACAGTTATAGAAGCTGGACCATGTGTTGTAGCTCAAGTTAAAACAGTAGAAACAGATGGTTACAATGCAGTTCAATTAGGATTTGGAGATATAAAAGATAAACATATCAACAAACCAGAAGCAGGACATTTTGCAAAAGCAAAATTAGCTAACAAAAAACATTTAAGAGAATTCAGAATTGATTCAGTAGAAGGAATTAAAGTTGGAGATGAACTTAAAGCAGATGTTTTTGAAGCTGGAGAAAAAATAGATGTTCAAGGAACATCAAAAGGAAAAGGATTCCAAGGTGTTATCAAAAGACATGGACAACACAGAGGACCAATGGGACATGGTTCTATGTATCATAGAAGACCAGGTTCAATGGGATCTACATCAACACCAGGTAGAGTATTTAAAGGTAAAAAATTACCAGGACATATGGGAAGAGTTACTGTTACAATACAAAACTTAGATGTAGTAAGAATTGATATGGACAAAAATGTAATATTAGTAAAAGGTAGTGTTCCAGGACCAAAAGGAGCAATATTAAAAGTAAAATCAGCTGTAAAGGCTAGTAAATAGAAGGAAGGAGGAAGAAAGAAATGCCAAAAGTAGATGTATTAGACATGAAAGGTAAAAAAGTAAGTGATATAGAATTAGCAGAAAGCGTATTTGGGATTGAACCAAATGAAGCAATAGTTCACAGTGTATTAGTAAATTATTTAGCTAATCAAAGACAAGGTACTCAAAGTACAAAAACAAGAGCAGAAGTTTCAGGTGGTGGTAGAAAACCATGGAGACAAAAAGGAACAGGTAGAGCAAGACAAGGTTCTATAAGAGCTCCACAATGGATTAAAGGTGGTATTGCATTAGGACCAAAACCTCGTTCATACAAATATACAGTTAATAAAAAAGAAAGAAGACTTGCTATTAGATCAGTATTAAGTTCTAAAGTATTAGAAAAAGAATTAACAGTAGTTGATAAATTAGAAGTAAAAGAAATCAAAACAAAAACTATGGTTAAAGCATTAGCAGACATGAAAGTTGAAGGAAAAACATTAATAATTCTTCCAGAAAACAATAAAAATGTTTTAATGTCATCAAGAAATATTGAAGGAGTTAAAACAATAGTTGCTAATAACATAAACATATTTGATTTATTAAAATATACAAATCTAATTTTACCAGTAGATACTGTTAAGAAATTAGAGGAGGTGTACGCATAATGTTACCAGAAGAAATAATAATAGCACCAGTTGTTACTGAAAAAAGTAATGACCAATTACAAGAAGGTAAATACACTTTCAAAGTAAATAAAAAAGCAACAAAAGTTGAAATAGCAAAAGCTGTTGAAAAACTTTTTGAAGTTAAAGTATTAAAAGTTAATACAATGAAAGTAAACGGAAAGAAAAAAAGAGTTGGATACCATGTAGGTAAAACATCAGATTGGAAAAAAGCAATAGTTACTATTGATACAAATCCAGAAGATGAAACATACTTAACAAAAGGTGGAAAACAAGCAAAAGCTTCTAAAAAATATAAAGATTCAATCGAAGAATTTATGGGAGCTTAGTAAATAAATTGTTTTACTACACTTAAAATAACAAAATAATATTAAATAATAAATATCGAGAAACAACTCGGATAATAAAGAATATCTGCAAGATAGAGCAGGAAAAAGTCTATCAAATAAGAAATAAGGAGAGAATCAAAAATGGGAATGAAACATTTTAAACCATATACACCATCAAGAAGAAATATGACAGTTTCAGATTTTGCAGAAATAACAAAGAAAACTCCTGAAAAATCATTACTTGCAAAGAAAAAGAAAAATGCAGGTAGAAACTCATATGGAAGAATAACTGTAAGACACCAAGGTGGTGGAAACAGACAAAAATATAGAATAATAGATTTTAAAAGAAGAAAAGACAATATGGAAGCACAAGTTATTGGTATCGAATACGATCCAAACAGAAGTGCAAATATAGCTTTAATCCAATATGAAGATGGAGAAAAAGCATATATATTAGCACCACAAGGATTAACAGATGGAGATAAAGTAGTATCAGGAGAAACAGCTGATATCAAACCAGGAAACTGTATGCCAATAAATGCTATACCAGTAGGTACATTAATTCATAATATTGAATTAAATCCAGGACAAGGTGGAAAATTAGTAAAAGCTGCTGGACAAAGTGCTCAATTAATGGCTAAAGAAGGAAAATACGCACACGTAAGATTACCTTCTGGAGAAATGAGATTAATTTTAGCAAAATGTAGAGCAACAATCGGTGTAATAGGAAACAGCGACCATGAAAACTTAAAAATTGGTAAAGCTGGTAGAAAAAGACATATGGGAATCAGACCAACAGTTAGAGGTTCTGTAATGAACCCAGTAGATCACCCACATGGTGGTGGAGAAGGTAGAGCTCCAATAGGACACGCTGGACCACTTACTCCTTGGGGTAAACCAGCTCTTGGATACAAAACAAGAAATAAAAAGAAATTATCAAATAAATTTATCGTTAAGAGAAGAAAATAGAATTTTATGGGTTAAATTATTTTATGTTGTCATAATAAAATATAACCCTAGAAAAGGAGGAAACTTAAATGTCAAGATCAAGCAAAAAAATACCATTTGTAGCACCTGAATTATTAAAAAGAGTAGAAGCTATGAATGAAACAGGAGCTAAAGAAGTTTTAAAGACATGGTCAAGAGCTTCAACAATATATCCACAAATGGTTGGTCATACAATAGCTGTACATGATGGAAGAAAACATGTTCCAATCTATATTACAGAAGAAATGATTGGTCATAAATTAGGTGAATTTGCTCCTACAAGAACATATAAAGGTCATGCAGGAGAAAAGACAACTAAAGTTAAAAAATAAAATATAATCGGTATTATATACTATAAAAAAGGTCTAATATATGCTAGTGGGGAATGATAATTCCCCTAGAGTACGGCCTAGAAAAAGGAGGAGAATGAAGTGCAAGAGCAAGAAACAGTAGTAGTAAACGAAGCTAGAGCAACTCTTAAATATACAAGAATCTCAGCTAGAAAAGTTAAAATAGTTGCAGACTTAATAAGAGGAAAAAATGTTGATGAAGCTTTAGCAATCGTGAAATTCACACCAAAAGCATCATCAGAAATTATAGAAAAATTATTAAAATCAGCAATTGCAAATGCTGAAAATAATCACAATATGAAACATGAAAACTTATATGTTGCTGAAATTTATGCAAATCAAGGTCCAACACTAAAAAGAATAAGACCTGCTGCAAAAGGTTCAGCTGTAAGAATAAGAAAAAGAACAAGTCATATAACAATAGTAGTAAAAGAAAAATAGAAGATAGGAGGTTTTAAAAGACCATGGGACAAAAAGTACATCCAACAGGTGTTAGAGTTGGTATAATAAAAGATTGGAACTCTAAATGGTATGCAGATTCTAAAGATTTTGCAAATTATTTAGTGGAAGACCAAAAAATCCGTAAATTTTTAAAGAAAAAATTATACGCAGCTGGAATTTCTAAAATAGAAATTGAAAGAACAGCAAAATTAGTAAAAATAAACTTATATACAGCAAAACCAGGAATTGTAATTGGAAAAGGTGGAGCTGGAGCTGAAAGCTTAAAAGCTGAAGTAGCAAAATTAATAGGAAAAGATGTTAACTTAAATATCGTAGAAGTTAAAAACATTGATACAGATGCACAATTAGTTGCAGAAAATATTGCTGGACAATTAGAAAGAAGAATTTCATTCAGAAGAGCTATGAAGCAATGTATGCAAAAATCTATGAAAGCTGGTGCTTTAGGTATAAAAACTGCAGTATCAGGAAGATTAGGTGGAGCTGATATGGCTAGAACTGAATTCTACAAAGAAGGTAATATACCACTACAAACTTTAAGAGCTGATATCGATTATGGATTTGCAGAAGCAGATACAACATATGGAAAAATCGGTGTAAAAGTTTGGATATATAAAGGAGAAGTTCTTCCTGCAAAGAAAATGGAAGGAGGAGACAAATAATGCCATTAATGCCAAAAAGATCAAAATTTAGAAAAATGCAAAAAGGTAGAATGAGAGGAAAAGCAACAAGAGGAAATAAAGTTACAGATGGTGAATACGGAATCCAAGCAGTTACAGCTGGATTAATCACAGGTAACCAAATAGAAGCAGCTCGTATTGCTATGACTCGTTATATAAAAAGAGGTGGAAAAGTTTGGATTAAAATATTCCCAGACAAACCAATAACATCAAAACCAATCGGTACTCGTATGGGTAAAGGTAAAGGTGCTCCTGAATATTGGGTAGCAGTTGTAAAACCAGGAAGAGTTATGTTCGAAATATCTGGAGTTCCTGAAGAAACTGCAAGAGAAGCCTTAAGACTTGCTATGAACAAACTACCTAATAAAACAAAATTTGTAGCAAGAGAAACTGAAAAGGTAGGTGAAAATGATGAAGATAAATAAAATAAGAGAAATGTCTTCACCAGATTTAGAAAAAGAATTAGGTGAACTAAAAACAGAATTATTCAAATTAAAATTTAGTTTAGCTACAAACGGATTAGACAATCCAATGAAAATAAAAGAAGTAAGAAAAGATATAGCTAAAATAAATACTGTATTAACAGAAAGAAAAATAGCAGAAACAAAAAAGGCATAATCATAAATCAGGAATTTCTAGTAAAAACTAAAATTTTACAATAATAAATAAATTTATTAAAATATTTTCCTGATAGATTAAGAAAGGAGAAATCTAAATGGAAGAAAGAAATCTTCGTAAAGTTATGGTAGGAACTGTTAAATCAAATAAAATGGATAAAACAGTTGTAGTAGCAGTAGAAACAAGTGTTAGACATAACACATATGGAAAAACAGTAAAAAGAACATATACTTTAAAAGCTCATGACGAAGAAAATGTTTGTCAAATTGGAGATAAAGTAAAAGTAATGGAAACAAGACCACTTTCTAAAGATAAAAGATGGAGAGTAGTTGAAGTTTTAGAAAAAGCAGATATTAAATAAGATAATAAATAAATGAAAAGATAAGAAGGGAGGAACCAAAAAATGATACAACAACAAACAAGATTAAAAGTAGCAGATAACACAGGTGCAAAAGAAATTATGTGTATTAGATGTTTAGGTGGTTCTTTTAGAAAAACATGTAACATCGGAGATGTAATAGTTGCTTCTGTTAAATCAGCAACACCAGGAGGCGTTGTTAAAAAAGGTGATGTTGTAAAAGCTGTTGTTGTTAGATCTAAAAAAGGTCTAAGAAGAGCAGATGGTTCATATATAAAATTTGATGAAAATGCAGCTGTAATAATAAAAGAAGATGGAACTCCAAAAGGAACTCGTATCTTTGGGCCAGTTGCAAGAGAATTAAGAGAAAAAGACTACATGAAAATACTTTCATTAGCTCCAGAAGTACTATAATATACTAATTCAAATTATTTTGAAGAATTGGAAATAGTGAAAAGATTTTTGGAAAATTAAGAAAAGGAGGCAATCTCTAATGAGAATAAAAAAAGGTGATAACGTTCAAGTATTATCTGGAAACGATAAGGGTAAAACTGGAGAAGTATTAGAAGTAATTCCAAAAGCTGATAAAATCATCGTTAAAGGCGTTAATGTTAGAAAAAAACATGTTAAAGCTAGAAGACAAGGAGAAGAAAGTGGAATTATACCAGTAGAATGTGCTATTCCATCATCAAAAGTAAATGTAGTTTGCTCAAAATGTGGAAAAGCTACAAAAATAGGATATAAAGAAGATAAAGATAAAAAAACTCGTATTTGTAAAAAATGCGGAGCAGAATTAAAATAAGGAAGGAGGATTAAGATTAAATGGAAAAATTAAGAGAACAATATGAAAAAGAAGTAATCCCAGCATTAATGAAAAAATTCGGATATAAATCTGTTATGCAAGTTCCAAAGCTTGATAAAATAGTTATAAATATAGGTTTAGGAGATGTAAAAGAAAATCCTAAATCATTAGAAAATGCTATGAATGATTTAGTACAAATTACAGGTCAAAAACCAATAGTAACAAAAGCTAAAAAATCAATAGCAGCATTCAAATTAAGAGAAGGTGTTAATGTAGGTTGTAAAGTAACATTAAGAGCAAATAAAATGTATGATTTTGCTTACAAACTATTTAATGTAGCACTTCCAAGAGTTAGAGATTTTAGAGGAGTATCAGCAAATTCTTTTGATGGTAGAGGAAACTATGCTATGGGTATAAAAGAACAATTAATATTCCCTGAAATCGAATATGATAAAGTTGATAAATTAAGAGGTATGGATATTATATTTGTAACAACAGCTGAATCAGATGAAGAAGCTAAAGAGTTACTAAAATTAATGGGAATGCCTTTCAAAGCTTAACTTTAAACGGTAAAGATTTTTGAGGAAGGAGATAATAAAAATATGGCTAAGAAATCTATGAAGATAAAACAAGCTAGACCACAAAAATATAAAACTAGAGAATATAATAGATGTAAATTATGTGGAAGACCACATGCATATATAAGAAAATATGGAATATGCAGAGTTTGTTTTAGAGAATTGGCACATAAAGGAGAAATACCAGGAGTTAAAAAAGCAAGCTGGTAAAATCAAATAAATTATTATAAATATAGAATATATTAGATGAAATAATAAGATTTATCTAAGACATACAAAAAAAGAAGAAGGAGGGAAGTAATAAATGAACATTACAGATCCAATTGCAGATATGTTAACAAGAATAAGAAATGCAAATAGTTCAAAACATAAAACAGTTGATATACCATCATCAAAAATGAAATTAGGTATAGCTGAAATATTATTTAGAGAAGGATATATAAAATCTTTTGAAGAAATAAAAGATGATGCTCAAGGGATAATAAGAGTAACATTAAAATATGATGAAAAAGGAACAAGAGTAATCGACGGATTAAAAAGAATTAGTAAACCAGGATTAAGAGTATATGCTTCTAAAGAAGAATTACCAAAAGTTCTTAATGGATTAGGAATAGCTATAATTTCTACATCTAAAGGATTAAAAACAGATAAAGAAGCAAGAGAATTAGGAATCGGTGGAGAAGTATTAGCATATATCTGGTAATAAAAAAAGAAGGAGGGAATTAAAAAATGTCAAGAATAGGAAATAAACCAATTACAGTACCAGCTGAAGTTACAGTTAAAATTGACGGACAAAAAGTTACTGTAACAGGACCTAAAGGAACATTAGAAAGAGAAATACATAAAAATATATCTTTAGAAATAGCTGATAATACAATTACAGTTGTTAGAAAAAATGATGAACCTCAAAACAGAAGTTTACATGGTTTAACAAGAACTCTAATAAACAATATGATAATTGGTGTTACTGAAACATATAGTAAAGAATTACAAATAAATGGTGTTGGTTATAGAGTTGCAAAACAAGGAAACAACTTAAACTTAACATTAGGATATTCACATCCAGTAATATTCGAAGCACCAGAAGGAATTACTTTTGATGTACCAAATGCAAACACAATTATAGTAAAAGGTATAGATAAAGAATTAGTTGGTCAAACAGCAGCAGTTATAAGAACTAAAAGACCACCAGAAGTATATAGAGGTAAAGGTATCAAATATGCTGATGAGGTTATTAGAAGAAAAGAAGGTAAAACTGGTAAATAAATCAATTTTAATGAAATTCGGCATTTGGTTGCACTTTTTCAATATCTTAATCAGACTCAAACATACCAATGTATGCTATCAGCCTGTTTAGGTCCTTTGAAATGCACAATATATAGAATTTAATTAAAATTAAAAATGAAAATAAAGATTCGAATTTATAGAAAGGAGAATAGAAATGGTAAAGAAAACAGATAGAAAAATGGAAAGAACAAGAAGACATATCCGTGTAAGAAGAAAAATATCTGGAACAGCAGAAAGACCAAGATTATGTGTTTATAGAAGTAATACAAACTTATATGTACAAATAATCGATGATGTTGCAGGAAAAACTTTAGCACAAGCCTCAACATTAGATAAAGAAATAAAAGTAAAATATGCAAATAAAGAAGCAGCTAAAGAAGTTGGAACTTTAATTGCAAAAAGAGCAGCAGAAAAAAATATTGAAACAGTAGTTTTTGACCGTGGTGGATATATTTATCATGGTGTAGTTAAAGAATTAGCTGAAGCTGCAAGAGAAGGCGGATTAAAATTCTAATAAATATTTGCAAAAAAATATAATTAATATAAGTTTATTTACATTAGTTAAAGGAGGGAAAAACTAAACAATGGAAGAAAGAAATAACGAATTAAAAGAAAAAGTAGTTGCTATCAATAGAGTTGCTAAAGTTGTTAAAGGTGGTAGAACTTTTAGATTTAGTGCAGTAGTTGTTGTTGGTGATGAAAACGGACATGTAGGTGTTGGAAATGGTAAAGCATCAGAAGTTCCAGATGCTATAAAAAAAGCTATTCAAGAAGCTAAAAAGAATTTAGTTGAAGTACCAATAGTTAATACAACAGTACCTCATGAATATATTGGAACATTTGGTAGTGCAAAAGTAATGTTAAAACCAGCTGAAGTTGGTACTGGAGTTATAGCAGGAGGAAGTGTTAGACCAGTATTAGAACTTGCAGGTTATAAAAACATAAGAACAAAAGTTATTGGAACAAATAATCCAAGAAATGTTGTTTATGCTACAATAAAAGGATTACAATCTATGCAAACAATAGAGCAAGTAGCTAAAAAAAGAGGTAAAAAAGTAGAAGAAATTTTATAATAGAATTAAACAATTAAATTAAGGAGGTGCTAACCGAGAATGAAACTAAGCGAATTAAAACCAGCCGTAGAAAGTGTAAAAAGAAATAGAGTAGGTCGTGGAATGAGTTCAGGTAATGGAAAAACATCAGGTAGAGGACATAAAGGTCAAAAAGCTAGATCTGGTGGTGGAGTAAGAAGAGGATTTGAAGGTGGACAAACACCATTATATAGAAGATTACCAAAAAGAGGATTCACAAATATTCATGCTAAAACATATACAGAAGTAACATTAAAGATGTTAAATAAATCAAAAGCAACAGATGTTACAGCTGAAACTCTATTAGAAGAAGGAATAATTGGAAAAATTAACGATGGTATAGTAATTTTAGCAACAGGAAAATTAGATAAAAAATTAAATGTTAAAGCTACAAGATTTACAGCTAAGGCAAAAGAAGAAATAGAAGCTTTAGGTGGAAAGGCAGAGGTGATTTAATTGTTTAAAACATTAAAAAACGCATTAAAGACACCTGATGTAAGAAAAAGACTATTATATACATTATTATTAGTAGTTGTATTTAGACTAGGATGTTATATAACAGTACCTGGTGTAGATAGTATAGCTTTAAACAAAGCAATGGGAAATACAGAAGGCATTGCAGGATTAATTGATATAATTTCTGGAGGAGCCTTCTCAAGATTTTCTGTTTTTGCAATGTCAATTAGTCCATACATTACAGCTTCAATAGTTATTCAATTATTAACATTTATAATTCCATCTTTAGAAAGATTAGCTAAAGAAGGCGGAGAAGTAGGAAAACAAAAAATAAATAAATATACAAAAATTTTAACATTAGTTTTAGCATTAGTTGAATCTATTGGAATCTACTTCTCATACAAATCAACAGGAATATTTGTTGATAATAGTTTCTTAACAGGAGCATTAGTAGTAATAGGACTTGTTGCAGGAACATCAATATTAATGTGGTTAGGAGAACAAATCACAAGCAAGGGAGTAGGAAATGGTATTTCACTATTAATATTTGTTGGTATAGTTTCTAAATTGCCAAGTGCTATCACAAGTATATGGGGATTAATAATGCCAGAAACAGGATTTAGTACAGTTGGATTATTAACAGCTTTAGGAATTATATTAGGAGCAATACTTTTAATAGCAGGAGTTGTATTTGTACAACAAGCTGAAAGAAGAGTACCAGTTCAATACTCAAAAAGAGTTGTTGGAAGAAAAATGGTAGGAGCACAAAATACACATATACCATTAAAACTTGCAATGGCAGGGGTTATGCCGGTAATTTTTGCTTCATCATTTATGACGTTCCCAGCTATGATTATACAAATATTTGTAAAGGACATAGCAAATCAAACAGGATTTTTAGCAGGACTATATAAATTTTCAATTGCTACATCTACAACAAATGTACCAATTGGATATACAATAGGTAATGCAATAGTATATTTACTATTAATATTAGGATTCACATTCTTCTATACTTATGCAACATTCAATCCAGCAGAAGTATCAAATAATATTAAGAAAAATGGTGGATTCATACCTGGAATAAGAGCAGGAAAACCAACAACAGAATACTTATCATCAATAATTTCAAAATTAACATTCTTTGGAGGACTATTTTTAGCAGTAATAGCAATCTTACCAATGTTATTAAGATTTACAAATCTAAATATCGCATTTGGAGGAACATCAATCTTAATCGTTGTAGGAGTTGCGCTAGAAACAGTTCAACAATTAGAATCATTCTTAGCAATGAGACACTATAAAGGATTTTTGGAAAAATAAAATAAGTAAAATAATAAGAAAAAATTTGGGGACAGAGAAAAACTCTTTCCCCTAAAAGATTTTATAGATGATAAATTTGATGATTTTGGGGTCGGAGACAAAAATCATCGATTCAAAATTGATTTTTTAATTAGTAAAAGATTTTCGCAATTTTGATGATTTTAGGGTCTAAGATAAAAATTATTAAATTAAATTTAAAACTATGATATTAATATAAATAGAAAAAGTTTTAATAATTTAGAGGTAATTTGTATTCAAAAATAAAAATCATTAAACTTATAAATAAAAAGTATTTTAAAATTTATAATATAAAAAAGTTTTTAAGAAACTTGCGATAATAACTTTTTCAATGTATACTATAATCAAAAAAATATATTATATATTGAAAAGGCTATTATGTCTAAAACAAAAGTAAAGGAAGTGTTATAAATGACAATAATTATGTTAGGAGCTCCAGGAACTGGCAAAGGAACAGTTGCAGGAATATTATCAGAAAAATTAGATATTCCACAAGTGTCAACAGGAGATATATTTAGAAAAAACATAAAAGAGCAAACAGAATTAGGAAAATTAGCAAATGAATATATATCAAAAGGAAATTTAGTACCAGATGAAGTGACAATTGATATAGTAAAAGATAGATTAAAACAAGATGATGTACAAAAAGGAATTATATTAGACGGATTCCCAAGAACAGTTAAACAAGCAGAAGCATTAGATGAAATATTAAAACAAGAAGGAAAAGAAGTTGATATAGTTATAAACTTAGAAACACCAGAAGAAGAAATAATAGAAAGAATAGTAAACAGAAGAGTGTGCTCTAATCAAGAATGTAAAACAGTATATAATTTAATATTAAATCCACCAAAAAAAGAAAATGTATGTGATAAATGTGGAGCTGAATTAGTGCAAAGAGCAGATGACAATGTTGAAACAGTTAAATCAAGATTTAGAAACTATATAGACCAAACAAGTCCATTAGTAGAATATTATACAAAAACAGGAAAATTACAAACAGAATTAGTAAGTAAATCAGTTAATAAATTAGGAAAAGACGTGGCAGAAGATATAGTAAATATATTAAAAAATAAATAAATTAACTTTTCTATTTTTATTAGAAAGAAGGATTAAAAATGGTAACAATAAAATCAAAAAAAGAAATTGAACTAATGAGAGAAGCTTGCAAGGTAGTTGCTTTAACATATGAAGAACTAGAAAAAAGAATAAAACCAGGAATGACTACATTAGAATTAGATGAGATAGCAGAAAAAACAATGAGAAAATTAGGAGCCATTCCAGCAGAAAAAGGATATGATATAGGAATAAGAGGAGTTCCTAAATATCCAGCATCTATATGTGTATCAATAAATGATGAAGTAATACATGGAATACCATCAAAAAACAAAATAATTAAAGATGGGGATATAGTAAGTGTTGATACAGTAGCTTTAAAAGATGGTTTTAATGGAGATGCTGCAAGAACATTTATGGTAGGAAATGTTTCAAAAGAAGCAAAAAGATTAGTTGAAGTTACAAAACAAGCATTTTTTGAAGGAATAAAATTTGCTAAACCTGGAAATAGAATTGGTGATGTATGTCATGCGATTGGAGAATTTGTTCATTCACAAGGATATTCAGTAGTAAGAGAATTTCAAGGACATGGAATAGGAAGACAAATGCATGAAGATCCAGGAATTCCTAACTATGGAAAAGCAGGTAGAGGAATAAGACTAGAACCAGGAATGACACTTGCAATAGAACCAATGGTAATAGAAGGAAAACCTAATATATTAGAATTAGATGATGGATGGACGATAATAACAGAAGATGGAAGTTTGTCAGCACATTATGAAAATACAATTTTAATTACAGAAAAAGAGCCAGAAATATTGACAATTCTTTAATTATGTTGTATACTTAAGTAGTTATTATCCATAATAGGATAATTTTGTAAAAAAATATAAAAAATTTGCTCTTTAAGGAGGGAAAAACTTTGGCAAAAGAAGATGTTATTGAAGTAGAAGGAGTAGTTGTAGAATCACTACCAAATACTAACTTTAAAGTAGAACTTGAAAATGGACATCAAATATTAGCTCATATTTCAGGTAAACTAAGAATGAATTATATAAAAATTTTACCAGGTGATAAGGTAAAAGTTGAACTTTCACCATATGACTTAAATAGAGGCAGAATCACTTGGAGAGCAAAATAATATAAGAATACAAAAGAAATAAATATTTAACTGATATAAATTAAGTATTAGTAAAAGTTAAAAATTAACCCAAAAATATATCTAGTCATTGGAAATAATAATCCATGTAAAATTTAAGGGAGGTGCAAAAATGAAAGTAAGACCATCAGTAAAGAAAATATGCGATAAATGTAAGATAATAAAAAGAAAAGGTGTAATTAGAGTTATTTGTGAAAACCCTAAACACAAACAAAGACAAGGTTAATCCTTAAACAAGTTAATAACACAAATTAGGTAGCGGCTGTGAAACCCCAAAAGGTTTACATATCAAATTTGTGTTTATATATATGTCCTTTAAAAGCTTAAAGACTAGAGTAAACGCTAGTGCATTTCACCTTTAAGGTAAAATTGGACAAACAACAAAATAAAAAATTTTGGAGGTGCAAAAAAATATGGCTCGTATAGCAGGAGTAGATTTACCTAAAGAAAAAAGAGTAGAAATAGGACTTACATATATTTATGGAATAGGTGTAACAAGTTCTAGAAAAATCTTAGAAAAAGCTGGAATAAACCCAGATACAAGAATAAAAGACTTAACAGATGATGAAGTTAATAGCATAAGAAAAGTTATTGACGAATCATATACAGTTGAAGGTGATTTAAGAAGAGAAGTAGCATTAAACATCAAAAGATTAACAGAAATAGGATGCTATAGAGGACTAAGACATAGAAGAGGTCTTCCAGTTAGAGGTCAAAGAACAAAAACTAATGCTAGAACAAGAAAAGGTCCTAGAAAATTAGTTAGTAAAAGCAAAAAATAATTAAAAGAAATCTTATATAGAAAATATCTAATGCTTATAAGGAGGGAAATAGATAATGGCTAATAAAAATACTACTAGAAAAACAGTTGCAAGAAGAAATAGAAAAAATATAGAAAAAGGTCAAGCACATATCCATTCTAGTTTCAATAATACAATAGTAACAATAACAGATGTACAAGGTAATGCAATATCTTGGGGAAGTGCTGGAGAACTAGGATTCAAAGGTTCTAGAAAAAGTACACCATTTGCAGCTGGTCAAGTTGCTGAAACAGCAGCAAAAACAGCAATGGAACATGGTTTAAAATCAGTAGAAGTATTTGTTAAAGGTCCTGGAGCTGGTAGAGAAGCAGCAATTAGAGCATTACAAACAGCAGGATTAGAAATAAGTGCAATCAAAGATGTAACACCAATACCACACAATGGTTGTAGACCACCAAAAAGAAGAAGAGTTTAATTAGAATTTATATAAAAAGACAAATAAAGATACATGATATTATTTATTATGTCGAAGAAATTTTAAAAATATCCAAGTAAAAGGAGAAAAAATCTATCATATAGAATAGAAAATTATCCTTTGTCATTAGAAAAGAAAGGAGAAATAAAATGGCAAGATATAAAGACGAACAATGTCGTAGATGCCGTAGAGAAGGACAAAAATTGTTCTTAAAAGGTGAAAGATGTTATTCTGATAAATGTAGTATTTCAAGAAGAAATTATGCACCAGGACAACACGGACAAAAAAGAGCAAAACTTTCTGAATACGGAACTCAATTAAGAGAAAAACAAAAAACTAAAGCATATTATGGAGTTGGAGAAAAACAATTTAGAAAATATTTTGAAATGGCTTCAAACAAAAAAGGTGTAACAGGTGAAAATCTATTACAAATATTAGAAAGTAGATTAGATAATGTTGTATACAGATTAGGATTTGGTACATCAAGAGCACAAGCAAGACAATTTGTAAACCATGCTCAATTCGAAGTTAATGGAAAAAGAGTTGATATACCATCTTATTTAGTAAAACCAGGAGATGTTATATCTGTAAAAGAAAGCAAAAAAGATAACAGTACTATTAAAGTAAATGTTGAAGAATCTAGTAAAAGACCAATTCCAGCTTGGTTAGAAAAAGACAGTGAAAAAATGAGTGGTAAAGTAATCAGATTAGCTTCTAGAGAAGATATAGATCTTCCAATCGAGGAACATTTAATAGTAGAGCTTTACTCAAAATAATAAAGGTAGATAATAAAGGTTTAGTCAAAACTTTAATAAATTTACTAAAGAAACCTATGAAGTTTGTAAAAAGTTTGAGATATATTCTCGAATATTAGGAGGTAAAAATGATAGAATTTGAAAAGCCAAATATTGAATGTCTAGAGGTAGATGATACAAATAATTATGCAAAATTTGTATGTGAACCATTAGAAAGAGGTTATGGAGTTACAATAGGAAATTCTCTAAGAAGAATACTACTTTCATCACTTCCAGGATGTGCAATAACAAGTGTTAAAATTGATGGCGTATTACATGAATTCTCAACAGTTGCTAATGTTGTAGAAGATGTACCAGAAATAATAGTAAACTTAAAAAATGTTAGACTAAAATTTGATGGAAATGAAGAAAAAGTTTTAAGAATAGACCATAAAGGTGAAGGTGAAGTATTAGCAGGAGATATAATAACAGATGGAACAGTAGAAATATTAAATCCAGATTTACATATAGCAACTGTTTCAGCAGGTGGAAACCTACAAATGGAAATGACTGCTGATAGAGGTAGAGGATATAACTCATCTGATAAAAATAAAAAACCAAATCAAGATATATCTGTTCTTCCAATTGATTCTATCTATACACCAGTAAAAAAAGTAAATTATCAAGTAGAAAACACTAGAGTTGGACAAATGGTAGATTATGATAAATTAGTAATAGAAGTTTGGACAGATGGAAGCCTTAAAGCTCATGAAGCATTAAGCTTAGCTGCTAAAGTAATGACAGGTCATTTAGAATTATTTATAGACTTATCAGAAGCAGCTAAAAATACACAAGTAATGGTTGAAAAAGAAGAATCTAAGAAAGAAAAAGTCTTAGAAATGTCAATAGAAGAACTTGAATTATCTGTAAGATCATTTAACTGTTTAAAAAGAGCAGGAATTGCAACTGTTGAAGATTTAACAAATAAAACAGAAGCAGATATGATGAAGGTAAGAAATTTAGGAAAGAAATCTTTTGATGAAGTAACTGCAAAATTACATGCATTAGGATTAGACTTTGCTAAAGATGATGAATAGGAATATATAATAAGGAAGGTGAAAAAAGTGGCTACAAATAGAAAATTAGGTAGAAAAACAGATGTTAGAATGGCAATGTTAAAAACTTTAACAACAGACTTAATTATGCATGGTAAAGTTGAAACAACATTAGCAAGAGCAAAAGAAGTAAAATCAATTGCTGATAGCATAATATCACTTGCAATAAAAGAAAAAGATAATTTTGAAATGGTAGATGTTAAAGTAGTAAAAGCTAAACTAGATGATAATGGAAATAAAGTAACAGAACTAGTTAAAAGCAAAAATGGAAAAGAATACTTAAAAGTTGTAAAAGAAGAAAAAGTAGAAAAAAGACAAAAAGACATGCCATCAAGATTAAATGCAAGAAGAAAAATGATGAAAAAAATAAATAAAGTAAAAGATAGCAATGGTAATAATGTAGATTTATTAGATAAACTATTTAATGAAATAGCTCCAAAATATGCAGGTAAAAATGTTGGAGGTTATACAAGAATAGTTAAAGCGGGTCCAAGAAGAGGAGACGGAGCAGAAGTTGCTATATTACAATTAATATAATTGAATAGAAAAAGAGTTGAATATTGAATTTGACTCTTTTTTTGTTGATAAAGTTTGAATCAAGTTTGACTATTTAATGCTTATAGTATATAATTTTAACATACTAATTAACTTGATTTTATTAGATTAGACTTTTAAAAATTTTCTTGAATAAAAGAATAAAAATGGAAGATACTACTAAAAGTTAACCTAATAAATTAATGTTAATAAACAAAAGAAGGGGTGTAAAAAGCAAATGAAAATAAAAATGAACAATTCTAGCAAGGGGATTACTTTAATAGCATTAGTAATTACAATTATCGTATTATTAATATTAGCAGGAGTAAGTATAGCAATGTTAACGGGAGATAGTGGAATATTAACACAAGCAACAGAAGCAAAAAAAGCAAATACGGTAGGAGCAGAAAAAGAACAAATAGGGTTAGCAATGCAAAGCTTGAAAATGAAAAAGCAAGCAGATAATGTTTCGACAATAGTAACATCGGCAGAATTGCAAGAGCAATTATTAGGTGATGGAGCAAAAAATGTAACAGTAGAAGATGGGGAAAATGATAATTTAGTAGTAAACTATGAAGATAGTAAAAATTCATATCTCGTAGACCAAGAAGGAAATATAGAGAAAAATGGAGAAATAGAAAATGGACCAGTAGAGCAACCAGAAAATGTAGCTAAATATTGGGAAGTAACAAGAAAATCAGATGAAGAGTGGTATAGTTATAATGATGTATCAAATGGAGATAAAAAAGTAAAAGTAAATACACCAAAATTAGGTGGAAATATGAAACCACTAAAATATGTAGGCCCAGAAGCAGATACTCAAGGAGGAAGTAAGTGGGCAAATGCAATGACAAGTGATGGAAGTATGTTTGTATGGATACCAAGATATGCATATAAAATAACAGAAGGATATCATACAAATGTAGCAGGAACAATAGAAGTCGCATTTATAGATACAAGTAATAAATTCTTAAATGGAGAAACAGGAGAAATAACAACAAATGTAGAGGATCCAGAAGCAGGAAAGAGCAAGTGGTTAGTGCACCCAGCGTTTACATCTAATACAGAAACTGGAGGAGGATTTGGAGAAATTCCAGGAATATGGGTAGGAAAATTTGAAGCAACAGGAGCATATAGTAATGGAGATGCAAGTAAAGTAAGTGTAAAACCAGGAGAGAAAAGCTCGGGAAATTTAATAGTTAATGATCAATATAAAGCAGGAATGAAAGCAACATATGGAGAAAGTGCAAACTTAAATAGTCATATTATGAAAAATAGTGAATGGGGAGCAACAGTGTATTTAGCACATAGCAAATACGGAATAAATAAGAAAAAGGTGGAACAAAATACTAATTCATCATATTATACTGGAGGAACAAATATATTAGATGAAATATATACAATAAATAAGAAACAATCGACAACACATAATGCAACAGGAATATATGATTTAAATGGAGGAACTTTTGAATATACAGCATCATATGTAAATAATGGAGATAAAAACCTAGAAACATATGGAGGAATAAATCAAGGAGATTTATATGGAGCAACAGAACAAGAGCAAACAACAAGTACAAAATATAAAACAGTATATAAATCAGAAAAAAATAGAGTAAAAGATTATGAAATGGCAGGAAAGAAAAATAAAGGGGATGCTGTATATGAAACATCACAGACATATTCAAATAAGACAGGATCATGGTTTAGCGCATATGCTGGATTTCCTTTTGATAACTTTTTATTTTTCCATAGAGGAGGAGATATAGGACATTCGGCAGTTACAACATCAGGAACTTTTTGCTTCACTGGAAGTAGTGGAATTACTTCAAATGCTACTTCATTTCGTGTAGTAATAATTCCCTAAAGTCAATATTTTTAAATAAAAATTTAAAGAGATTTATATAAAAATACTTCCTTAACTTACATAAAGGAGTATTTTTATGAAAGATCACAAAAAAAATAGAAAAACATATAATAACTCATAGGAGGAACAAAAATGTTAGAATTTATATTAAGTACAATATTCTGGACATTAGCCTTTTATGGGTTATTTGAGCTTGTAAAAAATATTATATATATATGTACATACACAAAACTAAAATCAGATGGAATATATGTTATAATTGCAGTAAAAAATCAGGAAGACAAAATTGAAGGATTTTTACGTTCAATATTATTTAAAATATTATATGGTAGAGAAGAAGAACTAAAGAATGTCATAGTAGCAGATTTAGAATCTAAGGATGATACAAAAACAATAGCAAAAAAATTATCTAAGGATTATGAATGTTTAAAGGTTTTGAGTTGGAAAGAAACAAGAGAATTAATGGATAATGTAGATGAAAATCAGTATAGAAATTATGAAAATAAATTTAAATTGTAGAATTTCATTCAATTTTATGATATAATTTACAAAAAAATTAGGAGGTAAGATATGCCTAAGTTTTTTGTAACATCAAATGAAATTGAAAATGATAAAATAAAAATAAAAGGTAAAGATGTAAATCATATAAAGAATGTATTAAGAGCAAAAATTGAAGATGAGTTAGATATTTGTAATACTGATGAAATGAAAGACTATAAATGTGAAATTGAAAAACTTACAAGTGATAGTGTAACCTGTAAAATTATTTCTGAAAAGCAAAATGATTCAGAATCAAATGTAAAAATAACAATTTTTCAAGGTCTACCAAAGGCAGATAAAATGGAATTGATAATTCAAAAGTCAGTTGAATTAGGAGTAAATAAGATAATTCCAGTTGACATGAAAAGATGTGTTGTAAGGTTAAAAGATAAAGACCAGATAAAAAAAGTAGAAAGATGGCAAAAAATTTCTGAAGTAGCATCAAAACAATGTGGTAGAGGAATTATTCCAGAAATAGGACAAGTTATTAAAATAAAAGAAATTGTAGATAGAATTGGAGAATATGATATAATATTAGTAGCATATGAAAAAGAAGAAAATAATTACTTGAAATTTGAAATAGGGAAATTAAAAAAATTAGAAAAAGATAAAAAGAAAATAGCAATTGTAATTGGTCCAGAAGGAGGGTTAGAAGAAGAGGAAGTAAAACAACTTCAAGAAAATGGCGCTAAGGTAATAACCCTAGGAAAGAGGATTCTAAGAACAGAAACAGTAGCTTTAAATATGATTAGTATATTAATGTATGAACTAGAAAATTAGGAGGAAGAAATGCTAAAAGAAAATAACAAAGAAAAAAACGATGAAATAATAAAAATAGAAGAAAAAAATGGATATATAAAATGTTTTAAAGAGAATTTAAAATCAGCTACAATTAATTTAGAATTTCCAAGTGTAGGAGCAACGGAAAATGCTATATTAGCAGCAGTAAAAGCAAAGGGAATCACAAAAATATATAATGCAGCCAGATAACCTGAAATAGAAGATTTAGCAAAATTTTTAAATGCTATGGGAGCAAAAATAAATGGAGCAGGAACTAGTTATATAGAGATTGAGGGTGTTAATAGGTTAAATGAAGTTGAATATGAAGTCATACCGGATAGAATTGCTATAGGAACTTATATGATTGCAAGTGCAATAACTGGTGGAACTTTAGAAGTAGATAAGGTAGTGCAAGATCATATGGAACCTATATGTGATAAGTTAAGAATAGCTGGCTGTGATATAAAATATACTGAAAATGGGTTAATTTTAGTAGCACCTAAAAAAATAAAAGCTGTAGACTTAGTAAAAACTTGTCCTCATCCAGGATTTCCAACTGATATGCAATCTCAACTTATGATACTTATGACATTGTCAGATGGTGTGAGTGTATTTCATGAGACTATTTTTGAAAATAGGTTTATGCATTGTGCAGAACTTATTAGAATGGGAGCTAATATAAAATATATAACAGAAAATATATGCATGGTAAAT